>Ga0172381_10001484_pt1 | contig 27475 bp, 31 predicted proteins | sample Leawel6488metaG_FD_119754 | JGI IMG/M metagenome (GOLD analysis project Ga0172381, IMG submission 119754) | Leachate microbial communities from a municipal landfill in Southern Ontario, Canada - Leachate well 64-88 metaG | ecosystem: Engineered > Solid waste > Landfill > Unclassified | place... | reverse complement strand
CCGCCGTGATTTTATTAAGTAAACAAATAATTTTTTAGATACGCCAGTAAGGGCTTAAAATTATGGGACATATAAATATAGAAATAAAAGCGAAATGCACTGACCAAGAAAAGATTAGAGAAATTCTTAAATCGCAGGGAGCTGATTATAAAGGTACTGATCATCAGATTGATACATACTTTAAAGTCGATAACGGAAGATTAAAGCTTCGAGAAGGAAGCATTGAGAATTACCTTATTTTCTACGAACGGGAAGATAAGGAAGGACCGAAGCAGTCTAATGTGATTCTTTATAAAACCGAGCCTGGCTCTAACTTAAAAGAACTTCTTATAAAGTCGCTAGGAATTCTTGCAATCGTCGATAAACAAAGAGAAATATATTTTATTGAGAACGTAAAATTTCATCTTGATAATGTTCAGGGGCTGGGTACTTTTATGGAAATAGAAGCAATCAATACTACCGGTAATACCGGTAAAGAAAAACTGCTTGAGCAGTGCGACCGTTATCTAAAACTTTTCGGAACTAAAAATTCCGACCTGCTCGCTAATTCATATAGCGATCAAATTCTTGAGAATTCCTATGAGTCTTAATTACCGCGACAAATTATATGGGGAAGCAGAAATCACCGAACCTGTGATTTTAGAATTAATCGGTTGTCCGACCATCCAAAGACTGAAGGGCGTAGACCAGGCCGGTTATTTTGAGGCTCACTTCCCTGGAACCGCCCATTCTCGTTTTGATCATTCTCTCGGCGTCTATTTGCTTCTTAAAAAATACGGGGCGCCGCTGGAAGAACAAATCGCCGGGCTTATCCACGACGTTTCGCATGCCGTTTTTTCTCACGCCATTGATTATGTTTTAGACGCCGGGTCGGAAAAAGAACAAAACCATCAAGATAATATTTTTGATAGTTTTATAAAAAAATCGGAAATTCCTCAAATTCTTAAACGACACGGTTTTAATCCTGATTACATCTGCGACGACAATAACTTTCCGCTTAAAGAACGGGAGTTGCCCGACTTATGCGCCGACAGAATCGATTATTCGCTCCGAGATGCCTTGGCCTACGGGGAAATAACGGACGGACAAAATATCCTTGATAATCTGATAGTAAAAAACGGGCAATGGATTTTTAGAGATTTTACCGGTGCCCAAGAATATGCCAAAATATTTTTAAAACTCAACCTCAAATATTATTCCGGTCTCGTCGACGCCGTCGGGGTGAGAACGGTCGGCGATTATCTGCGCTATGCCCTGGAACAAAAATATATTACTGAAAACGATTTATATACCACCGATAAGGAAGTACTGACAAAAATAAAATCATATCTGACGGCGGACGCTCGACTAAAATTACTCTTTAGAAGAATGGACAACCAAGTGGGTTTTAAGAATAATCCCAACGATTATGACGCTAAAGTTTTTATCAAATCGCGGATGGTCGACCCGCCCTGTCAATATAACGGGGAAATAAAAAGGATTTCGGAAATTGAACCGGAGTGGCAAAAAATAATCGAAAGGGAGTCGCAACCGAAGGAGTATTTTTTGAAATTTGCGGAGTAAATTAATTTTTCCAGTATTTTTTGTATAAAAAACCCGGCAATTTATTCTGCCGGGTTTAATTTATCCAATATACTTCTTATTTGACTCCCAATATTTCCCAATAAAGAACCTTCTCATTCCTTAACAGAAATTCCGGAGTGAACAGGCGGCTCCACCGTTCTTTAATTCCGTCTTTTCTAAACAATTCACGCAGAGCCTGATTATAACGGTCAACATCCGCCGTTTCAATATCCAGAGCGTCAGTCGCTTCAAGCCCGGCATTAGGAATAATATCGGCCAAAGAAATGATTTTTACAGCCGGTAAGTTGCCCAGGCTATTCAATAATTCCCAGGATTCAGCCAAGGAAGAAGAAACTTTACTTCTTATTGTCATCCTTTCCGGTATTGGTTTAAAAACATTGAAAGCGGCCAGTTGCACTATTCGATAGACGTCTTCATTACTTAAACCGTAATCCGCCGTATTTTCTTTAAGGAATTCCTTAACCTCGCCGGAAGCGTAAACTCCGCGGGATTGCAAAATTTCTTCCAACATATTATCCGGATATACCTGAAGGCCGCTGAGCGTCTTATTGAGAACGTTTAGTGACCTAATCGTAACGTGGAATAAGTCCGGCCAGGCGACACGCTCAACGCACGATTGCTCAATAGATCTTTCTTCCCAGGTTTTTATCGTATCGGTAATCATGCCGGCGAATCCTCTCGCCATCTTTGCCATGCCTTCCAGCTGTTCAGATGATATCGGATTCTTTTTGTGGGGCATAATCGAAGATCCTTTCTGTTTTTTCTTGAAAGGTTCCTGCATTAAAGGACGACCACTACGGGCGGCCAAACGAATATCGGTCGCTATCTTATCAATTACCGAAACCATATTCGCCAGAGCCTGAGCTACCGGAACATAAATTATTCTGGGAATAATTTGCGTGGCGCCATAGAGTGGTTTTAAGCCCAAGATTCTTAGAGTTTCCTTTTCTAATTCCGGATCAATACTGCCGTATTTCCCAATCGCTCCGGAAAGTTTGGAATACTGTAAATTTGTTGAAGCAATCTTAAGGCTCCTGGCAGCGACTTCCAAGTCGCTCAGCCAAGTCAATATCCTGGCGCCAAAACTCTGCATTTCCGCCTCCTGGCCGTGAGTGCGGCCGTTCATTATAGTATAACGATACCGCAAAGCCAGACTTGTTAGAGTGCCTGTCAGCGCTGAAAGATACATATCAACTAATACCAGGGCTTTCTGGAGAGAAAGAGCGAACGGAGCCTCCTCGGTATCAAACGAGGTGATGTTTTTATGGATATAACAATGTAACTCCACCGGTAAATGCCGGTACCGTTCATCAAGAAAAGCGTTTAAATCATGATGAATTTCTTCGTCGCGTTTCAACCACCACTCAATATCAACGGGATTCGCTGACCAGATTTCTTTGATTTTACTATAAATACTATGGTCTATCTTTTTCAAATTGACCATGGCCAACAAAACGGCCATCTCTAAAGTTTGCCAAAGGTTAACCTTGGTCTCATCGCTGAATGTTTGCGATATTTCTTTTACTTCATATCGAGCAATCATAATTACCTCCTTGTATTTAATGGTTAAATTATTAATGTACAAATCTTCTATCTAAATTACTTTATTTTTCACTATCTGTCAACCGAATTTAAAATAATTTGAAGCCCGCTTGATTTTATCGTTTATTTGTTCAATAATCAATGCGGGCGATGACTGATAAATGTTCGGCCATAAGCCGATACGTCTCCATAGTTCAACGGATAGAACGTGAGCTTCCGGAGCTCAAGATGAGGGTTCGATTCCCCCTGGGGGCACAAATAAAAAAGCTACCTCATGGTAGCTTGGTAATCTCAACGCATAATCTTTAACGCGTTAAAAAATCTTGCATGGTGTACAACCCCGGCACTTGTCCGCAAATCCATTGAGCGGCCTCTACGGCTCCGCGGGCGAACAATATCCTACTGGCGGCTTTATGAGTAATTTCCAAAATTTCTTCTTGGCCGATAAAAAACACCGTATGCTCACCAACAATATTCCCGCCCCGAATGGTTTGTATCCCGATTTCATTCTTCACTCTTACTCCAATCAGTCCATGTCTGGAATACACGGCTTTTTCATCAAAAAAATTATTTCGAGCCTCAGCGATGATTTGCCCGAGTTTGATGGCCGAACCGCTGGGCGCGTCCTTTTTCTGGTCATGATGTTTTTCAAGTATTTCGGCGTCATATTCCGCAAGAATCTTAGCGGCCGTCGCCACAAACGAAAAAAGTAAATTCATGCCCAAAGACATGTTAAACGACTGAAGAATCGGGATATTCTTAGAACAGTCCTTAAGATACTTCAAGTCCTCTGCCGTCAGTCCTGTCGTGCCTATAACCATCGGGACTTTCTTTTCAGAAGCTAAGGCCGCCATAGCTATTGTTGATTCCGGATTCGAAAAATCAATAACAACATTGGCGCCATTCAATAAGTTGGAGATCGGTTTTGTTTCGTCGTTACTAAACACGTTGGCGCTTGTTATTTCTAACAAACCGAGTGCTTCTCCAACATCATGACCAATAAGGGGATGACCTATTTTTTCAATCCCTCCGATAATTTCCATACCACAGACATTATGAACGATTTTTCCAATCTCACGACCCATACGACCGGAAATGCCGACAATTAATACTTCCATCATTTTATGTTTCCTCCATATTTATGTTAATGTTCTGTTATAAAAATAAAAGCGGAATGGACGGGGCTCGAACCCGCGACCTTCTGCGTGACAGGCAGACGCTCTAACCAACTGAGCTACCACTCCAAGGTCTTAAAAAATGGCCATTTTGATTCAGCCACAGAAAAATCATAGCAAAAATATTTCATTCTGTCAAAACTCCCGGTGGCCTCCAAAAGTGCCTAAAAACCTTGCCATAAATAGTAATATTCGCTATAATTAAATTAGTCAAACTAGCTATTAGATAGCTTTTTTAATTTATACTAATATGGATAAAGAAATAGACGCCAAAACCATTAAAGAAATAGAGGCTCAACTTTTAACTCAAAAGAAGCGGATTATGGACGATCTGAAGAATTTGTCGCGCAAAGATTCTCATGAAAACGATGACCGGACCGCGAAATTCCCTGAATATGGGGACAAACCTGATGAAAATGCCCAGGAAATCACGGATTATTCTACTGAAATAATGACTGAGAAAGTTTTGGAAAAAAGCCTTGAGGATATTGAAAAAACTTTAAAACGCATTAAAGACGGCACTTATGGAACCTGTAAATATTGCGGCAATCCGATTTCGCCTAAGCGTTTATTGGCTCGACCGACAGCCAACTCTTGTGTTAGCTGTAAGACCGGGCTTCAAGAAAATGAATAAACAAATTTCTCATATAAAGATTCAAAATATAGCTATTGCCCTGGGGATAGCTATATTTTTTATAACCGATCGGGTATTAAAGGTATCGGCTCAGGCTATGGGCCCGGAAACGTATTTTAAACTCATTGGGGATTGGTTTTTATTCCGATTTACTCCAAATAAATATATCTCCTTTTCTCTACCTGTTAGCGGGATTCTATTAAATATTACGATAATTCTTATAATAATCGGGCTAATCTATTATATTTTTTATTTGATATTAAGTAAAAAAAATCTATCTTTAACTGTCTCGGAGCGTAAAACAACTATTATTCTATTGACAATTGTTTTATTTGGTGCTATAAGTAATATACAAGATCGCCTTATTTATAGCTATGTTATTGATTATTTGGAGCTTAAATATTTTACGGTTTTTAACATTGCCGATATAATGATTAGCGGAGGGACTTTATTTCTAATCTCATGCTTTTTAAAGAAAAAATGACCATGACGGAAGGCGGGTTTGAAACGCATAAAGATGTCTTTAATAAAATTATTGACGCGACTTTATCCGACCTGGAAAAAAAATGTATAAATATCGGGGACGGAAAGACCGCCGAAGTTAAAATTTTTGAGGAAAAAAATTCTATTTGTTTAAAGATGGTTGATGGCGTTAAAACTAAAAAAAATAATGTTTTTTTAAAAAATACAGTCAATGATGAAATTGAATTTCTCGATAAATTATCCGACACAAAATTTCTTAACTCCATCGGAATAACAAAAAAAATAGTTCCAAAACCGATGTTTTCTAGGCAAGATACTAGATACGGGGCTCTCTTTGAAGAAAAAATAAAAGGTATGACTCTCGAAGACTTAATCAAAGATGATCTCTTTGACAAATTACCGAAAAATTTTGATTGGAACGTATATTTTTCCAAACTAGAGGATATCGTCGCTAAATTGAATAAAGCCAAAATATTCCACCGCGACTTGCATGAAGGTAATATCTTTATTGATGAAACAGGCGAACCAATTTTGGTTGATTTTGGTGATGCTTATGAATCGTTTCTAACCGACGAAGATCCTTATCGTGAAGAAACGCCAGATGGAATTCCTGTCATATATACACCGGATGCCCAAAATATCAAAGAAATAAAAGAAAAAATTTTTGAGATAATAAAAAACAAATAATTGTAACCATGAAAATTTCCCAAACATTTAAAGAGGCAATTTCAAACGCGGCCGAAAAATTAGGACCCGAAAAGAAGGTATCCTTAAGTTACCCGTTCCATGACAACTACGTTACCTTAGAAAAACCTCAACAAACCGAGAATACTCTGGAAATTAAATTCCGAGAAAGAGGAATTGACCGAGACGGAAGTTTCTTTTTGGTTATAGAGGTTATGTAGAATCTAAAAAAAGATAGAGCGAAAAGGGCTGAATTATCAAGCCCTTTTTCATTTCCTAAATATTCAAAACCGATGAAAATTTAACCGACAGATATTCTTCGACTATTTTCAGCTAATGATTCAATACTAATAATCATTGCCTTTTTCGGCCAAATAGCTTTAACCTTATCGCCCCATTCAATCGCGGTGACTGTGTCCGGAGCGTTAAAAAATTCCTCAACGCCTAAAGAAATAAGGTCTTGAGCCGACCTTAAACGATAGGCGTCAATATGACAAAAAGTATTAACTCCTTTATTCGCGGCCGCGCCCTTAATAGGATAGACTTTCATAATATTAAAAGTCGGGCTATTAACCTTAACTTTAACGCCCAGTCCCTGAGCCAGTCCTTGGAGCAGTTTTGTCTTGCCGTCGCCTAATTCACCGATGAGAACAAAAACTTCTCCGCCCTGGCAATCCTGACCCAGTTTTTTACCGAGATTGAAAGTCTCTGTTTCGTTTTTAGTCACTATCTTCCTCATAATTAAAAGTCTAGAGGATTTTAAGAGAAAAATAAAGGGGGATTCGAATCCCACCCTCTCCGCAGATTGTAAATAGTCCTGAATAGGGGCTATTTTTGATGGGGAATTTGTCGCTTTAGAACGGTTTGTGCTATGATTAAATAAAATAAGAGATATTTTATTTATGAAAACTATAATATTAGCATCGCAGTCTCCAAGAAGAAAAAACCTACTCAAACAAATTGGTTTGGAATTTGAAATTGATCCAAGTAATTATGAAGAAGATATGAGCTTGAAAATGGAGCCGAGCAAATTAGCTGAATTTTTATCTTTGGGAAAAGCAAAGGATGTTGCGCAAAGACATAAAGATTCAATTATTATTTCAGCAGATACAATTGTCGCTATTGATGGAGAAGTTTTTGGAAAACCTAAAACACCAGAAAGAGCTAAATATATGTTGCAAAAACTTAGTGGTAAGGCGCACTCTGTTATAACCGGCTTTACAATAATTGATACAGAAACACAAAAACAAATTTTAAAATCAGTGGAAACAAAAGTATATTTTAAGAATCTTTCTGAACAAGAGATGGATGCATACATTGCTTCTGGTGAACCATTGGATAAAGGTGGGGGATATGCAATCCAAGGCATGGCGGCTTTGTTTGTTGAAAAGATAGAAGGGGACTATTTTAATATTGTCGGGCTTCCCATATTGGCTTTGACTACGGAACTCAAAAATTTTAGTGTTAGTGTTTTAGAAAAAATAGAGGAAAGTCAAGAATCTAATAAATAGTTTAGTTTTTTAGCTTAAAGAGGAAATATTAAAAAGAATCATTCCAACTACGTCCCACCCTCTCCGCTGATTAAAATAGCCCTGTTAGTTTTTAATGTTTAGCTAAAATATGATTATTTTTATAAATGGATCAATAAATTCCGGGAAAAGCACTATTGCTAAAATTTTGGCTGATAGATTAGGTAAAGTGGCTTTAGTGGAGGTTGACAGCTTACGCAAATTTATAGATTGGATGTCAATCGATAAATCCATACCGATAAATCTAGAGAATGCTGTTTCAGTAATCAAGAATTTTGTAAAACATAATATAGATGTGGTTATCCCCTATCCGTTGTCAATAGATAACTATAAAAACCTTATTAAAAATTTAAAAGAATATAAGGATAAAATACATGTGTTTACTTTGAGCCCAAAATTGAAGGTGGCTTTAAAAAATAGAGGGCCAAGAGAGCTCAGTAATCAAGAAAAAGAGAGAATCCGTCATCATTATGATATTGGTATCCCAAATCCTGATTTTGGAGTAATTATTGACAATTCAAACGAAACACCAGAAGAAACGACTGAAAAAATCTTAAAAATAATATACCCTCATACTAATTAAAAATCCTCGCCTTCGCTCGTCGCCATAATGCGCCTCGCTCACTTGTCCAGACCCAGCGCTAAGCTTCCCCCGGAAGCTTAGCGACGCTCCCCTTTTCGCTTTGTCTCCCGACAAAGCTCAAGACTCGCTTCTGGGTAGTTCGAATCCTCTGCCTCCGGCATTAACAAAAGAGACTCACATCGTGAGTCTCTTTTGTTATGTGGGCGCACAAGGATTCGAACCCTGGACCCCTTCGGTGTAAACGAAGTGCTCTAACCAGCTGAGCTATGCGCCCTTTTGGCGCCTGGCGCCAGTTTTTAAGCGTTTGGTGGGCGAAAGAGGACTTGAACCTCCACAGCCTTGCGGCCACAGGCACCTCAAGCCTGCGTGTATACCAATTTCACCATTCGCCCGACGGAAAGAGCCGTTAATTATTTAACGACTTTTTCTTTTAATCTTTTCTTATAACCAGAACGAAGATAATAAAGTTTAGCGCGCTTAACTTCGGCCACTTTCTTGATTTCAATCTTAGTGATAGTCGGCAGATTCAGCGGAAAAATTTTTTCCACGCCCACGCCTTCGGAAATTTTGCGGACAGTAATCGTCGCGCCGGTTTCTTTATTATGCTTGCGCGCGATAATCATCCCTTCAAAATATTGGATTCTTTCTTTTTCTTCTCCCTTGGAATTAAGCTCTTTAATCTTTTGATGAACTCTGACCGTCATCCCGGGTTTTAAGTCTAATTTAGTCTCAACCATATGGTTTATAATTATATAAACGAGATTGTGACAATCTCGTTTTTGAATGCTTACTAATAAGGCAAATCTTGTCTAATATTATAATTAATTTTTCGTATTGTCAAGCCTTTCTTGGACCCATCCAAAAACCCGGGAAAAAACCTGATTAGGGGTTAAATCGGTCGTGTCCAGACAAAAATCATAATTCTTCTTATCATAAACCTCAATATCATAATACTGGCGGTAACGGCGCTTATCGCTAGCCATTCTTTCGCTAGTACTAGCTAAAACATCTTCTACACTATTTAAATTTTCTCCCTCGTTGCGATTGTTTTTTCGCTGTAAACTGCCAAAAATCCTTTTCGCCCCTTCTTTCGGATCAACATCCAGATAAATCTTTAAAGAATGGGGGATAAAATACCAGGAAGTCCGACCTTCAATAATAAAATTATCTTCCTTTTCTCCTAATTCTTTGACATAATTATCAACATCCGTGTCAGTACTGGGGTCGTTTTCGCCTAATTTATTATATTCCGCCAGAGTCATCCCCCTCTTTTTGGCCGCTTCGCGCCGCAAACCGCCCATATAATAACGGGGCCAGCTTAATTTATCGGCCAACATCTGTGCTATAGTGCTCTTACCCGATCCCGGCGCTCCGCTTAAAGAGATTATCATAAGGATTTTTTTACTTTTTTATCATTATTGTCTATTATATATAGTATACAAAATTAATCTAAGAAAATACACATGTATCTAGAAAAACTGGAAGTTCAAGGTTTTAAATCTTTTGCTCATAAGAATAAGCTAATTTTTTCCGGCCTGATTGACGGGCAAAAGCGCGGCTTGACCGCGATTGTCGGCCCGAACGGCTCGGGAAAATCAAACGTCGCCGACTCTATTCGCTGGGCTTTAGGGGAACAGAGCCTAAAAACCCTGCGCGGGAAAAAAAGCGAAGACATTATTTTTTCCGGTTCCGACCAGAAAAGCCAACTCAGTTTAGCTGAGGTGTCTTTATATTTAAATAACGCCGAAGCGGAAAAAAATAAAGCAGCAATACCGGAAACGATCGAGAAAGAAAGCGATTTGGATCAACTGATACTCAGCTGCGGCGAAATTATCATCACCCGGCGCTTATACCGTAATGGCGAAAGCGAATATCTCCTGAATAATAATCGCGTCCGTCTGGCCGATATCCAGATGCTTCTGGCTAAAGCTAATTTCGGGCAAAAGACTTATAGCGTTATCGGCCAAGGCATGGTTGAAAATTTTCTCAGTTCTTCGGCCGCGGAACGTAAAGATTTTTTTGATGAAGCGACCGGCGTCAAGCAATTCCAGATAAAACGCGACTCCGCTTTAAACAAGCTGGAAAATAGTTATGAGAATCTCCAGCAAGTGGATATGCTTTTATCCGAGATTAAGCCGCGCCTGAAGAGCCTGACCCGGCAAGTGGACAAACTGAAGCGCCGCGGCGAAATAGAAAATGAACTGAAAAGCGATCAGTTGCATTATTACGGCTATCTCTGGCAGGATATCAATAAAAAATTAGATTCTTTTAACACGCGTTTTCTGGCCAATGAAAAATTAAAGCTGGAGCGTGAAAAAAAATTAAATAAGCTGAACGAAGAGCTGAATAAGATCAGGAACACGGATAATTTCCGGGAAATTAACGAACTGACGCCGCGGCTAAAAGATTTGGAGGCCAGAAAAAATCAATATCAGAAACAACTGGCCAGAATAAGCGCCGAGATGGAAGTTCAATTGGAGTCTCAAGGGCAATTTGATATTTCCTGGCTGAATAATAAACAGGGGGAGTTGAGCGCCGCTTTGGAAAATATTGAGGCCGAGATTTCCGCCAATTCCCAGAACAGCTTCTTAAAGGAAGAGTCTTCTCTCAACGACGAGTTAAAGTTCATCGTCCGGGAAATTGAGAAATCCGGGGAAATAAGAAAAAAAATCAACCAATTAAATATAGAGAAAGACCAATATTTACGGCAAATTTCCAAATTAGAGGCGGTTTTGGAAGCTAATTTGGAAATCCAGGGCCAATTCGATGTTTCCTGGTTGAATAATAAAAATGAAGAGTTGGGCGCGGAAATAACCGCCATCTCCGAAGAAATCAGCCGGCTGCGCGGAGAAAATACTCCGACAAAAAAAATAAGCCTGGAAGATAAGCTTGGCGTCATCCAAGAAAAACTCAGCCGTTTGAATAAAGAAATCGACAATATTAATAAAGAATTGAAGCGGGCCAGCGGCGACGGCAATAAAAACGAAGAAATCAGCCGAGTAATCGACGAATTTTTAGGGCAATTGGATACCATCGGCAAAGAAAGCGATCTGGGAAAAATTAAAAAAATGATCGCCGCGGCCAAGATTGAGTTTAAGAAGAAAATTCAAGGCCTCATCTCCGGCGGCCAGAGCGATGATTTGCAGAACCTTCAGGAAATCCAGACAAAGATAATCGCTCTGACAGAAGAGCGCCAAAGCGTTGGTAATCAATTGAACGAAGAAAAATTGCGTCTGGCCGGCGTCAATGAACGCCTGCGTCTTTTGGAAGAAAAGGAAAAACAGATAAACCGGGAAATTATCGATATTAAAGCTAAGCTGGATAAGGCGCAGATAAAATTTGACGCGTCAATGATTGAAAATGAAAAATCGGCAATCAATAAGAAAATAAAAACTTTAGAAAAAGAAATTTCCGAAATGGCTAAAAACGACCGTTCATCCGAACTGGAAACGAAGAGGCAGGCAATCTTATTGAAAATCCAGGACTGCCGCCTTAAGACTTCAGCCGGTAACGAACGTTTGCGTTTATTAAACGCCCAAAAAATCCGGAACGCCGAAGAGATTGAAAGCATCAAGACTAAAATTGCCAAAAGCCGGACAAAATTAGACGGCGGCGGCGCCCAAAAAGAAACAGAAGAAATCAATCAGAAAATAAACGGACTGAACGCGGAAATAAAAGAATTGGAAAATGAATTAGCTAAATTAAATCAAGCCAAAGATAAAGAAAAGGCGCAAATGTTCGAATACCAAAAGAATATCCAGGCCGGGCAGACGGAAGTGAACGAAATCTCCGACGAGTTGAACGGCCTAAAGATAGAAGCGGCCCGCCAAGAAACGAGATTAGAAGATCTGGAAGCCAATATCCGCGGCGAAGAATTAAATGTCACTGATATTAAAAACTATCACGTTGCCGAAGAGATTCCCGATGTCAATCTCTTGCAAAAACGTTTAACCAATAATAAGAACCAGCTGGAACAAATCGGCGGCATTGATCCGGAAGCGGAAAAAGAATATCAGGAGACCAAGGAGCGCTATGATTTTTTAAGCGGCCAAGTGAACGATCTGGATAAAGCCATCAAATCCCTGGAAGAAATAATTTATGAGTTGGATATAAATATTAAAAGCCGTTTTGACGCGGAATTTAAAGTCATTTCCGAAAAATTCAATGAATATTTCAAAATTTTGTTCAGTGGCGGCAGCGCCAAGATTTCCAAGCTGATGACGGAAGATTTAGAGAAAGAAGAAGCGAAGAACGGCTCGGCCGCGAAATCGATCCGCCAACCGGCGGAAAGCGGTCTGACTCCGGCGGAAGTGGAAATAAAGAACCAGACAGACGAAAAACTTAATAAAATAAAATTCCTGAAGAAGCATAACGCCGTCGGTCTGGCCGGTATTGACGTCCAGGCGACTCCGCCGGGCAAAAAAATCCAAACCGTCACCATGCTTTCCGGCGGCGAGCGCGCTTTAACGGCTATCGCTCTGATTTGCGCCATTATCAGCGCCAACCCCTCCCCCTTCGTCGTGCTTGATGAAGTTGATGCCGCTCTGGACGAAGCTAACTCCGAGCGCCTGGCCAGTATTCTTGACGACTTGTCCAATAAAACGCAATTCATCATCATCACTCATAATCGCGCCTGTATGCGCAAAGCCAGCATCCTTTACGGCGTCACCATGGAAGCGGACGGCGTCAGTAAACTGCTGAGCGTTAAGTTGGATGACTTAAAAAATCTGAGCCGCTAGCCAATCCGGCCGCCTGAGCCGATGGGCGCCAAATATAAAAACATTATTTAGAAAAAATTTAATTTTTCTTAATTACCTCCTTGCTAGAATAGAAACCGTCCTCATTCAGGACGGTTTTTTTGATTTTTTAGATTAAATTTATGCCTACAAAAATTTGGTCGGCGGCTCTAACCGGGTTGGACGCCAAACTGGTAACCGTTGAAGCCGATTCCGGCGGCGGAGATTTCGGCGTGATAATTATCGTCGGCTTGCCCGACACGGCCGTTTCTGAATCTAAGGAAAGGGTTAAAAGCGCCTTGCGCAATTGCGGCCTGCCTTTCCCGCGCCGCAAGATTACCGTCAACCTGGCGCCGGCCGACTTAAAAAAACGAGGACCAATTTATGATTTGCCGATAGCAATTAGCATCTTGGCGCTAAACAATAAATTTGCCGCCGACTTTTCCCGCCTGCTTCTAATCGGCGAATTGTCATTAAGCGGCGAAATCAGGCCTGTAAACGGCGTCCTGGCGATTACCTCAGCCGCTAAACAGACCGGGTTATCAACGCTATTTGTTCCGAAAGCGAACGCGGCCGAAGCCGGATTAATTAATGATTTAAAAATTTTTCCCGCGGACAGCTTGCGGCAAGTCATCGACCATTTAAAAAATAAGATTCTCATTCCCGAATTTAGAGCATCAGAAACAGAATCAGGAACGGAAAAAATTTGTTTTGACCTTGACGCTATCAAAGGCCAGGAAAAAGCCAAGCGCGCTTTAGAAATTGCCGCCGCGGGCGGACATAGTCTTCTATTCTGCGGACCGCCCGGTTCCGGCAAAACTATGCTCGCCCGCGCTCTGCCTGGCCTCCTGCCCGACCTATCATTCGCGGAAAGGCTGGAAATAACTAAAATTTACAGCGCGGCCGGAGAATTAAAAAACCTTGGCCTGATCAGCCGGCGCCCTTTCCGCTCGCCGCACCACAGCGCCTCCGCCAGCGCCCTAATCGGCGGCGGCGCTTGGCCGCGGCCGGGCGAAATATCCTTAGCGCATCGCGGCGTTCTCTTTATGGATGAATTGCCGGAATTTCCCCGCCTGATTCTGGAAAATCTGCGCCAACCTTTGGAAGAAGGCTATATTCAAATTAACCGAGTGGCTACTTATTTAAGACTCCCCGCCCGGTTTATGCTTTTAGCGGCGATGAATCCCTGCCCCTGCGGATATTTCGGTGCTAAAGAAAAAAATTGCCATTGTACTGAAGTTCAAATAAACAGATACCGGCGGCGTTTATCCGGACCGATAATGGATCGGATTGATATGCATATCGAGGTTAATCGAGTCCCTTGGGAAAATTTGGCCGGAAAAAATAAAAGCGGTCGCACGGCTGATATCAAGGCTAGGGTGGAAAAAACCAGAAAAACACAGTCTCAACGTTTTAAAAACTATAATTTTCTGACTAACGCGGAAATTCCCGGTCCGCTTATTTCCGATTTTTGTTCTCTGGACGGTAATAGCGAGGCCTTATTGCGCGCCGCCAGCGAAAAAATGAAGTTATCCGCCCGCGGCTATTTCAAGGTATTAAAGCTGGCCCGGACTATCGCCGACTTGGCTCAAGAGCCCATCATCCAATCCGCTCATATCGCCGAAGCTCTGCAATATCGGCCTAAGCTGGATTGACCGGCCGGGCTGATTGGAAGGGATAGGTATTTTTTGCTATAATATAACTAGCAAAATAAAATTTATTATATGTTCAAAAAAGCAACAATTCTCTTCTTATTGGCGGTTTGCCTGCTGAGCGCCGGTTTCGGCTGTAAAACCACTGATTCTAAAACTAAAGCGGCTATGCAGCCGATCACCCTGACCTATTGGCGAGTCTTTGACGATAGCGACGCCTTCCAGGAAATAATCGCCAAATACAAAACTCTCCATCCTTATATCACTATCGAGTATAAGAAGTTGCGCTATGAAGAATACAAGAGCGAACTCTTGAACGCTTTAGCCGAGGATCGCGGCCCAGATATTTTTTCCATCCATAATACCTGGATAAAAGAATACCAATCAAAAATAGTGCCGATGCCGGCGACAATCACTATGGCCTACCCGGTAATATCCGGCACGATAAAGAAAGAAATTATTTCCGAATTGCGCACGACTGACAGTCCGACCCTGAAGGAAATCCGGGACGGTTTCGTTGATGCTGTCAGCTATGACATTATCGCCGATGACGGCCAAGTTTACGGCCTGCCTTTATCGGTTGATACTTTAGCGATGTTTTATAATAAAGATCTCTTTAATAATGTCGGTATTAGCCAAGTCCCGCAATATTGGAATAAAGAATTCCTGCAGGACGTTAAAAAATTGACTAAGCAGGATCCTAAAAAAGGTTTAATCCAATCCGGAGTCGCTTTAGGCGCGTCTTCCAATATTAATCGTTTCAGTGATATTATTTCAGTCTTAATGATGCAAAATGGCGCTATTATGAATAATAACGGCCAGATTTCATTCAATCTCGTCCCGCCCGTCTCTAGAGACACCGGCTATAATCCCGGTTTGGAGGCACTGCGTTTCTATACGGATTTCTCTAATTCAGGCAAAGAATCTTATGCCTGGAATAGCACTCTGCCAAATTCCTTAGAAATGTTCACCAGCGGAAAACTGGCGATTTATTTCGGTTATTCTTATGACCTACCGACGATTTACACTCAGGCGCCAAAACTAAATTTCTCGGTCGCTAAGCTTCCGCAAATCGAGGGTAATCCACCGACCAACATCAACTTCGCTAATTATTGGGTCGAGGTCGTTTCTAAAAAAAGCGCGCATCCGAATGAAGCTTGGGATTTCATTCAATTCATAACCAAAGAAGAACAGGTGAAGAGTTATCTGGAAAAAACCAAAAAACCGACGGCTTTGCGTTCCCTGGTCGCTTCCCAAAGAACAAACGATGCCATCGGAGTCTTTGCCGATCAAGTCCTGACGGCCAAGAGCTGGTATAAAGGCCGAAACGCGCAAGCGGCCGAAGACGCGATTAAAGAAATGATTGACGCCGTCGTCAATAATACCGCCGAAAGGCTCCAGGATATTTTAGATACGGCGGTCGCTAAAATCCAACAGACCGTTGACTAATAAGCTTAATAAGACCAATGGACTTAATAAAAATAAGCGGCTAAATCCTTATGTTTAAAAAAAATATTTTAATGGTTATCTTTTTAGGCTTATTTGTTTTTAATATTTCACTAGCCTATAGCCAGGGCCTGGTTCCGGAAGCGAGCGGTAATTCAAATTGCCCCGGCGGAGACGCCACTTATTGCGGCAATTACGAAGTCAATGATTTTGTCTCTCTCGCCATTAATGTTTCCAAATGGATTTTGGGTATGGTCGGGTCGCTGGCGCTGATAATGTTTATTTATGGCGGCGTCATGTTCCTTATTTCCGGCGGCGGCAGTGAAAAGATATCCCAGGCTAAAAAAATAATTATCGCGGCCGTTATCGGCCTGATTATCGTTTTTGCCAGCTATCTGATAATTCAATTTGTCCTTGGTTCTATGGGATTGACTTGGAGCGGGAAAATCGCCGTTCCCACGGCTAAATAACCTTAAATCAATGCCCGCTTTCACTCCGAAAAAATTAGCCCTCGAAGATACTGTCGGCGAGAAGCTCCGTCGCGCTCGACATAGTCGGAACCTGGATATAGAAGCAATCTCTGAAAAACTGAAAATCCGCGCCGAATACTTAAGAGCCATGGAAAATGAATATTTCGATAAATTACCGGCGGGATTGTACGTAAAAAATTTTTTAAAAGAATATGCTTTATTCTTAGGTCTGAAACCGCCAGAATTATTCAAAGATTTAGACGACGGCCAGTTCGGAGAAGAAAATAGCGATCCTTTCTCGCAAAAAGTATTAAAGAAGCGGAAACTTTTGATCTGGCCGAAAATAATCAAAAATATTCTTATTGCCGGCGCTGTCTTAATCTGTTTCTTATATTTGATTTTCTATTTTAAAAACGTAACTACGGCTCCGGATCTGGTAATCACGAGCCCAGATAAGAATATCCTGACGAAGGCCGGGTCGATAATCATCCTGGGGAAAACCGAACCGGAAGCGGAAGTCAGAATCAACGGCGAAATCGTCTTAAATAATAATAAAGGAAATTTTTCTCAAATCATTAACTTGAAAAAAGGGTTAAATAGCATCACTATCAGCGCCCGAAAAAAATATAGCCGCGAACAATCGATAACGCGCCAGATATTAGTGGAATAATCTCCTGGCTTAAGGGAATAATCCTTAAATAAAGAAAAATAAAAAAAGATATATGCCTGAAACAAACAAAAATGTCCTATTTGACATCAATAATATTTTGAGTAAGATAGGTATAGACGAAAAACAGCAGGTCGCAGAACTGGGTTGCGGAAATTTTGGTTTTTTCGTCTGGCCGCTGGCGCGTCTGGTCGGACGCCAAGGCAAAGTTTATGCGGTTGACATCTTAAAACCGACTTTGGAAGAAATAAATAAAGAAGCCAAGAAGAATAATCTTTCCCAGATAGTGACTGTCTGGAGCAATCTGGAGATATTCAAAGCCGCGGATATTGAAACCAGCAGCCTGGACAGGGCCTTGCTCGTTAACGTCCTTCACCAATCGGATAAAAAAATTGAAATACTGCGTGAAGCCATCCGCCTTTTGAAACGGGGCGGAAAACTATTGGTTATTGAATGGAAAAACATGGATCTGCCTCTGGGGCCGCCGCCGGACAAGCGCGTCAAACTGGAATCCTTGAAATCGGCCACTGCCAAAATCGGCTTGAGCATCGCGGAAGAATTTGAAGCCGGACCCTACCATTATGGATTAATTTTAACTAAATTATAAATATGCAAAACCTACTAACCCTGAATTATTGGTTCAATCTGGCGCCGGAAGCTTTTTTGCCGCCAGCGCAAAAATTATTTATCGCTTTTGTAATCGCTTTGGCGGCCGCGGCTCTAATAATCGCGATCGCCAAAAGCCGCGGCGGAATCTACCGCGGATTTTTCAAGCGTTTGTACGCCTTCTGCCTGACTAACGCCGCCATCGGACTCCTGCTTTTATTTTTTGATTATGAAGCTGTGCCTTTCCTTTCGGCCCGTTTTTGGCTCGGTCTTTGGGGGTTGATAATGATTGTCTGGATATTTCCGGTCTTGAAGAGTTTAAAAACTATTCCTCAAAAAAAGAAAGAAAGGGATCAGGAACAAGAACTGAAAAAATATCTGCCTAAATAATTATTCATTTCGCCGAAACCAACTAATAAAATAACCCCTCTCGCTGAGGGGTTATTTATTTAAGCGTCCTCTTGAGGGCGCGGAAACCGATTCATGGAAAAGAATCTTATGATTAGAACTAAAAAAATTGGCAATCGCGGCGAAGCAATCGCGCTTGAGTATTTAAAAAGGTCGGGTTATAAGATCCGGGCGCTAAACTTCCGTATCCGGCATTTAGAAACGGATATCATCGCCGAATCTGCCCGGCGGCTGGTGTTTTTTGAGGTGAAAACGCGCTTGCAAAATGAAAACGACGAAAACGAAACTCCCTTAACCGCCAGCCAAGTAAAAAATCTGAAGCGCGCCCTGATTGATTATTGCTTTAAAAATAAGATTAGTTTGAATCGGGCGCAACTAGATCTAATTGTTATTTCTGTAAATAGGGCGACCAGTCTGGCGCGCCTGATCCATTATCGGGATATTCTTTAACCTTCGTCTGAAAGCAAAGGTGTTCTTCAGGAAAGCCCAGCTGTCACGCCAAATCTTCACCGTACTGGGACGGCGCTGATAACGGTTATTTTTCCAATCGACCGGAACCTGGATGACCCGGCGGCCGAAATGCAACGCCAATAAGATTAGTTCGGTATCAAAAAACCAATAATCATCGAGAAGATACGGCGTGATTTGCCAAAAAGTTTCCCGGCGCACCGCCTTGAAGCCGCATTGCAGGTCGGAGATCTTATGGTTTAATAATAGGCGAGATAATAGACTGTAAGCTTGGGAAATAAATTCCCGAAACAGCGAACGTTTAACCGTCGCCCCGGGGATAAAACGTGATCCGATAGTCAAATCTGCCTCATTATTAACTAAAGGCATTATAAGCGCTGGTAAATTATTTAAAGCCACGACCAAATCGCAATCCATAAAACTTAAAACATCCGCCTGGCTTAACGACCAATATTTTTTAATCGCCCGGCCCTTGCCGGATTCCGGGACTTCGATAAAATCAATCTTACCCGGAAAACGCCTTTTAAAATCCCGTAAAATATCGGCCGAAGCGTCACTAGAGCCGTTAACGATTCCGACAATGCGCCAAGAAAAATCAAAACCGGCTTGGGTACAGTAAGAAATCAGCTTATTCAAGCTGTTTTCCAAAATAAGTTCTTCATTATGTATCGGCAAACAAAAATCAACTAACATATCAATTAATTCGTTTATAAATTATCGCGGTCCGATCATAATAAATCGGTTGCCAATTATCAGAGCCGGATAAGTAATCCCGCAAGTAATTCGGGCCGGCTAAATTTTTGTCGCTCAGTCCGAATAATATCTGTTCCCATCTTTTAGCTCTTATCTCTTCGTCTTTAACCGGAATCAAGACCAGGCCGATATTATAATCGGCCAGTTTTTTAGAAATATTTCCATCTTTTTTAAATAATTCAAAATATTCTTCTAAATATGAATGGCCGCGATATTCCACCTGCGGTAAGCGTCCGTCGATAAAAAGACGGCGTGACGGCAATTTCCAGATTAAATATCCGCCCCAGCCATAATCATTAAACAGCCGGAGAGAATCATATTGCGTCCGCGCCTGCAAAAATTCGGCCGCGCCGACCGGATAAGCGCGCGAAAAAGTTAAAAAAGGACGGGAAGTAAAATTAGTCAAAGCCAACTGTAATGACGCCGCTAAAAATAAGCAAACCAGTAAATATCCTTTCAGCCAAGACTTCTTTAATCCGGATTTTTCCGGGTGTTCTCCGTTTGGCCGGATTTTAAATAAAGGGTTAAAGATGCTGATTAAAAAACCAAAGGTCGCGACAAACATCAAGGGAAAATGGCGGCGGGATTTAAAGCTTAACAGAACAAAGAGCGCCGTCAAGCCCAAAGTCCATAGATCCAGACGCCAAAGTTTTTTATTCCCCCGGCTATAATAGATGTACAATAAAACCGCGATTACAACCAGCGCCAGATAAAACAATTGGCGATACTCAAAAGGATAATTGAATTGCGGCAGCCATTCCTGAATATGCCATTGATAAAAATTATCCTGATAGCCGTTTAAAAACGAATAAAGCTTCAGCCGATAGGGCGTAAAAAAAGTGGTGGTGGTGGCCAACAGCGCCAGACCGGAAAAAATCATGATTTCCCGCCATTTTAAGACGCCGGAAAAATCCAGCCAATCCCGTTTATAATAACGAACGAATAATTTCTCTAAAATCTTGATTCCGGCGAACAGGAAGAAAATCACAAAACCAATCAGAAAACTGGCATGCAAGCAGGCCCAAAGATACATAATCGGAATCAAGACTAAAAGCCGCCTCCAATTCTTATCCTTATTATAATAATTAAGAACCAATAAGATTAGAACCAAAAAAACCAAGCCGGTTTCCTGCATCCGAACGCCAAAATGCGGCAAGGACGCAACCGCGCCAAAAATCTGCAGGAGCATAATCGGGAAAGGAGAAACTTCCGGATAGGCTCGCTGTGCCCAAATATTTAAAATAACCAAAATTCCGACAATAAGCAGGGCGAATATAATAGATAAGGCGACATATCCCCAATGGCTATAAATTTCATAGACCAGCGCGTTACTTAGCCATTCATGGTCAACCCAGGTGCCGGTGAAAGTATAATTATAGTTATTAACATCCGGGACTGAACCGGTATGGACAATCTCTTCTCCGACTTTCAAATGCCAGCCCAAATCCGGATCCAAGTATCCGAAAGATCCCTTTAAAAGCAAGGCAAAAATGAAAAAATAGAAAAAAACCCATAAAATCACGGAAAAACGATTTCCTTTAAATAAGTTCTTCATAAAATAGGCTAAAATAAGCTAATCCCTTCCTATTTTAACATGAGTCTATTTATTTGTCTTGTTATGAATAATATGCTAAAATTAAAGATGTAAAATTTAAAATTATTAAAAAACTAGAAAGGTGGTGAATTATGAAAAATATTTCTAAACATTTAATCTCCTTGGCTATTTTGGCCTTCTTAGTCGTGCCCGCCTTGACCTTAACGGCCAACGCGCAGTTTGACCCGGGGTTGAACCAAGTTAATACCGGTTTGAACAATTCTCTGTCCAGTACCGATCCGAGAATTGTTATCGGCCGTATCATTAACATGGCCTTAGGATTCTTGGGTGTCATCGCTGTCGGCATTGTCATACTAGGAGGCTTCAAGTGGATGACTGCGGGCGGCAACGAAGAGAAGACCGGTGAAGCCAAGAAGCTATTGGGCGCGGGCGTTATCGGCTTAGTGATCATCTTGTCCGCTTGGGCAATAGCCACCTTTATTATCAACTCTCTTAACACGGCCGTTAATTAATCAACCAATAGGTGATTCTCATTCTTGATGGGAGTCACTGTTCTGGATCGAAAAAGTTTTTCGGTTCAGAACAGTGAATAAATAAGTCTTTTTATGGTAAAAAAAATATTTTTTATTATTATCCTCGCTTTTGTCTCTCTTTCCTTTTCCTTAGACAGGGCGCAGGCTCAGATAATAAGCGATCCGGAAGCCGGATTAAACGTCACCGCTAACGCCGTCCCGGCTTTCAAGCCTCAAATGAGCCAATCCTATGGCTCTGATTTTTTAGCGTCTAAAGCCGGCCAAATCATCAGCGTGGCTCTTTCCTTTGTCGGCGTCCTTTTCTTTATTTTAATGATTTACGCCGGAATACTCTGGATGACAGCCAGCGGCAACGAGGAGCAAGTCAAAAAAGCCAAAGGATTATTAATAAACGCCGTTATCGGTATTGTTATCGTTTTTTCCGCTTACGCCTTAACGACTTTCCTGGGAACCGAATTGTTACAATAATGAAAAAAAATATCTCTAAAAATATCATTTTTGCTATTTTAGCGATCTGCTTATCTTTAAGCGTTTCTTTTCCTGTTTTAGCGCAAACTAACAATACCAACGGGACTTATGATTTCAATAAACAAAGCGGGCTGGGCGCGGCCGCCAACACGGCCGGGTATGACACCGGAGACAACGCCACTTCTGTGGAAACGGTCATCAGCCGCATAATCTATATATTATTAAGCTTCGTGGGTTTGTTGTTTTTCGGGTTAGTAATTTACGGCGGTTTCACCTGGATGACAGCCGGCGGCAACGAAGAAAAAACCAAACAAGCGCAAGGTATGATTATGGGAGCCCTGCTTGGGTTAATCATTACGCTTTCAGCTTATGTTTTAAGTTATTTTTTAATCAGTTATTTCTGGCAGACAATATGAATAAATTCTGTTTGACATTTCTATTCGCGCTTAGTCTGATTTTTACGCTGATACTAAGTCCGGCGCAAGCCGCCTTGATTAATACCAATAAGGCCCAGGAATTCAATAATAATATCAATCTCCTGGCGAATAAGACTGATTATAATACGGAAATCACTTTAGAAAACAGAATCAGTACGATTATCCGTATTATCGTTGCCACCTTAGGCGTTATTTTTCTGGTCTTACTGTTCTGGGCCGGTAATAATTGGATGCAAGCGGCGGGGAACGAGGAAAAAGTTAAAAAAGCTCAGGCGAGTATTATGAATTTATTAATCGGCCTAGTTCTTATATTAACGGCCTATGCTTTAAGCGCGGGTTTCAGCGGCTTGTTAGTAAAAGTTCTGTTAACGAAATAATTTTGTCTAATATGAAAAACCATATTAAATCAATCCTATGCGCGTTTTTCCTGGGCTGTTGGCTGCTTTTGCCAGGTTTAGTTTTAGCGCAAAATATTCCCACTAACTCCACTAATTCCACGCAGAATAACGCTAGCCAATCCGGCTTGCTAAACAGACTGCAAAATGTCGCCAAAGAGGGCGGCTTCCAAACCAATACGGACATCGCCTCCACTCCGAAAATCGTGGGAACGGTCGTCGGCGCTTTCCTAGGCTTTCTGGGTTTGACTTTCCTAGTCCTGATGATTATCGCCGGCTATGGCTGGATGACGGCGCAGGGCAATGAAGAACAGGTCAGTAAGTCAAAAAAAACTATATCGCAGGCGGTGATAGGCGTGGTCGTAGCGGCGTCCGCCTGGACGATATGGAATTTCGTTTTCCAAAGATTTATATTATTAAACTAAATATTAATATGAGAAAGATTATTGCGACTTCCTTGGTGCTCATTATCGCTCCGCTATTATTTCTGAAAGTCGCTTCGGCCCAGTTATTGACTAACACCGATTCCAGCGGCCTGGTAAACATTACTGACGCCGTCGCCGCGACTGCGAATTTTGGGCAAGTGGACGTGGGGGTTTTAGTCGCTCAAATAATCCGAATAGTTCTGGGATTTTTGGCGATAATCTTCTTATCCCTGACAATTTTTGCCGGCTTCCGCTGGATGACGGCCGGCGGCAATGAAGAGGCGGTCACTAAAGCCCAGGCGACGATAAAAATGGCTATAATCGGACTGGTTATCGTGCTGGCCGCTTATGCCATCACTTACTTCATCTTCAAATATCTGCCTTTCGGAGGGGGAGGGGCACAAGGAGGAACTAGCGGATAATTGTAAAATATAAAAACAGCAAAATTAAAAGGAGCATTGGAATGCTCCTTTTTTAAAGTTCTAAATTTATTACTGATATCTTGACATATAAACGAATCCAAAACATTCTTTGCCACGATAAAGATGTTTTTCTCCATTAATATGCAAAATATGTTCTTCGGTAAAATTACCACCTTTATACATAGCGACCGTATATTTACCGGGGGTTAAGTAAATAGTCTCCATCTTAGTCGGATCTACCCCAATTGATCTTCTTTCCCCACCATCAAGCGGAGAAAACTGGAATTTAACAAACAGAGGACACTGATTATCTACAATAACCATAAGACCGTTATCAGTTGCCGGAGAATTTGAGGAATTATTTAAAGAAGAAGGGGCAAAAGAAGATAGATTTCTTTCTACTTTTCCTAAGACTAATTCCTCTCTTCTGATAACATAGGCTCTTTGGCGGCGGCGTAATTCTTTAGGAGAAAATTCTTTAGGGAGACTGGCGGCGGTGGTATAGCCATAAAAAATAATTTCCCGCTCTTTTTCTAAATTATCAATTTTCTCCATTTTATTATCAATCGCAAATTGAGCGGCAGCCTGATCGACTGGTGTTGATTTACTGGACAGCCAGGCAACTTTCTTCTGATTAATCAGAAGGCTGTCTTTTAGTCCTTCCCGACGCAGAGAATCAGATTCGGACATAATACGCGCTTTCAAATCGGCATTATGTTGATCTAATTCATTGATTTCATCCGAATAATCGGATTTAAGGCTGTTTTCCAATTGGAAAATCTCACCCTTAGTCTTTTGGATTTCGTTCTCTAAGGCTTTCATCTGCCTGGATTCTTGTTTGGTTTGGCCAAACAAACAGTTTGCCATTAAGATGGCGGCGAATACAACAATAATTTTTTTCATTTCTTATGTGTTTTTTGGGTTAATATTCTGTTTTCAAAGAGCAAAAATGCTCAAATTTTGATAGCCCTGCTTAATTAACTATCTAAATATAATAGCATATTTAATAAAATATGTCAAGATATTGTCCACAAGTTAATCTTGACTTTTTTATATACCTATGCTAAAGTAATTGGTCAAGAAAATCCCTGCTTTAATATCATTACGTATGATATAGTAGGGATTTTTTAATTGGCTAACATTAAACAAATATGAAAATACTTCAAAAACTAGGTGAAGAAATTGTGCCTCTGAGTAGAAAGCAAAACATAGTTTTATTAGTAATTATCACCTGTATCTTCCAATTCGCTTTATTTTACGCCCCGGCTTTAGCCGATGAAGCGGTAAATAAGGCTAAAGCTCAAATTAGCGATGAGGAAATCGTCATAACCAACGATTCCCTAATTAAAGAGCCTAAAATGGGCGAGGAAGCCGCTATATTGGCTAAACCCGTGATCGCGTCCACATCGATTGTCGCGTCGACTACGCCAGCCTCCGCTTCTTCTACCGAAGCCGTGGCGTCTTCTACGGCCGTCAAGGTCGTCAGAACCAGCACGCATACCATTACCGCCTATAATTCTGAAGCTGGCCAAACCGATGATTCCCCTTGTATCACCGCCAATGGCTATAACGTCTGTAAGAGCGGAAAAGAAGATACTATCGCCGCTAATTTCTTGAAATTCGGCACCAAGGTTAAGATTCCGGAACTTTTCGGAGACAGAGTCTTTGTTGTCCGCGACCGCATGAATAAGAAACATCCTAACCGCGTTGATGTCTGGATGGTAGAAAGATCCGATGCTATCCAATTCGGGGTCAAGGTGGCTAAAATTCAAGTTATTGAAGTTATTGAATAATATTAAAGCCATTAAATAATTTTTGAGTTATTATAAAAAGCGCTTCAGAAAACTGAGGCGCTTTTTTATTTATCTGAATATCCTTTTATCTAAATATCCGCCTAAAAGAATAAGCTTAGGAATCCCCGGCTGCGGCGGATTTCTTTTTCCCGTTTGGTTATCGCTAAAGTAGTAGCGATGACTGTATCCGGATTTAAAGAGATACTATCGATTCCTTCTTCGACTAAAAACTCCGCGAAATCCGGAAAATCGCTCGGTCCTTGACCGCAAATACCGACCTTGCGACGATATTTCTTAGCCGTCTTGATCAGCTGGCCTATTAGTATCTTCACGGCTTCGTTCTTTTCGTTGGCTACTCCAGCCACATTCAAACTACCGCCGGAATCACGATCGATTCCTAAAGTCAGCTGAGTTAAATCATTGGACCCGATGGAAAAACCGTCAAAAATATGGCAGAATTTATCCGCTAAGATAATATTGGACGGAATTTCCGCCATAACATATATTTCCAAACCGTTCTGGCCGCGGCGCAAGCCGTTCTCCGCCATTATTTCCTGGACGCGCTTTCCTTCTTCAACAGTCCGACAGAAGGGCACCATAATTTTTAAATTCTTCAGGCCCATTTCATCTCTGACTTTCTTGATCGCCTGGCATTCTAATTTAAATGCTGGAATAAATAAAGGGGAATAATAACGGCTCGCTCCCCGAAAACCGATCATCGGGTTAGATTCAAGCGGTTCATAAGCGCCGCCGCCGATAAGATTGGCGTATTCATTGGTTTTGAAATCGCTCAAACGGACAATCACGTTTTTAGGATAATAAGCCGCACTAATAATCGCTACGCCTTGAGCCAAACGATCCACGAAATATTGGGCTTTATTAGTATAACCGACAGTCAGAGCGTCAATCTTCTTCTTTATTGTCTGATTTTTAAGAGTCTTATAGTTGATCAAAGCTAACGGATGGATCTTGATATAATTATTGATAATGAATTCCAAACGGGCCAGTCCGACGCCATCGTTAGGGATAAAAGAATTGGTAAAGGCCATATCCGGTTCGCCGACGTTCATCATTATCTTTGTTTTCGGACGTTTTAAATTTTTTACATCATTTTTCTCTACTTTAAACGGCAATTTGCCTTCATAAACGAATCCGGTTTCGCCGCTGGAGCAATCAATCGTCACCGTCCGGCCGCTCTTGATTTTTATCGACGCGTTCTCGGTTCCGACAACGCACGGAATCCCTAATTCCCGAGAAACAATCGCGGCATGGCAAGTCCGACCGCCCTTATCAGCCACAATAGCAGAAGCAATCTTCATAATCGGCTCCCAATCCGGATCGGTCATATCAGTCACTAAAACCTGACCCGGTTTAAATTTATTAATATCCTTAACATCCATCATCCGATTAACAATACCCGCGCCGATCTTACTGCCGACGCTTTGGCCGGAAACAATAATCTTCCCTTTTTTCAATAATTTATAATTTTCAATAATATTAACGGCTCTTAAGCTCTGAACCGTTTCCGGCCGGGCTTGAGTAATATAAGTTTCGCCGGTCCGGCCGTCAACCGCGAATTCGATGTCCATCGGACGCTTATAATGTTCCTCAATCAGCATGCCCCACTTAGCCAGCAATTTTACCTGCTTATCAGTTAATGAGGCTTTGCGCCGATCAGCTTCGGGAACCGGGATATTCTTAACCGGATTTTTCCCCTTTAAATCATAAATCATCTTGATGTTTTTTTTGCTCAACTTTTTGGAAATAATCGCGCCGGTCGGCTTAAAGACATAAAATTCATCCGGAGTGACATGTCCCTGGACGATATTTTCTCCCAAGCCGAAAATAGAATTTATCAGCACCGCCTTCTTGAATCCCGACTCGGTGTCAATCGTAAACATCACGCCGGACGAGCCCAAATCAGAGCGCACCATCTTCTGGACGCCCACTGACAAAGCGATGGAAAAATGATCAAATTTCTTGTCGACACGATAAGAAATGGCCCGATTGGTAAATAAAGAAGCGAT
>Ga0172381_10001483_pt1 | contig 27482 bp, 32 predicted proteins | sample Leawel6488metaG_FD_119754 | JGI IMG/M metagenome (GOLD analysis project Ga0172381, IMG submission 119754) | Leachate microbial communities from a municipal landfill in Southern Ontario, Canada - Leachate well 64-88 metaG | ecosystem: Engineered > Solid waste > Landfill > Unclassified | place... | reverse complement strand
GGACTTGCACGAAATGTTAAAAAATAACAAAGATCAGGCTAATTTTGAACGAGAAGGCGGTTTGAATGTCAGGAATAGTTGTAGTGATGGTAGGAAAAATGATATGATGAACATAAAGATTTAACTTTAGGGTTGTACGTAGGATTATGGATATATTTATAAAGCATTGTTACTTATGATTTTAATGGTTGAAATTAATATAGATCATTTTGGTGGAGATAGGAAAAAGAAAGCAGTTACATTATATCTAACTGCAGATACTTTTAGTTATGTTAAAGATAATTTAACAAATCAGTCTGTTTCTGCATTTGTAGATGATATTCTAAGACAAGTTGAAAAGATAATCAAAGATAAAAAATTAGAAGAAGAAAAGAAAAAAATTGCAACTGATACTGAAATTAAAAATGAGGAAGAAAAAAAAGATGGTGAAAAAAAATAATTTTTTTAGTCAAAAAATAAAATGGAGTTCAAGCAACATGATGCTTTTACTATGAAGTTTTAGAAGTATGACCTTCTGACTGTAATGCCTCGCTCCCAACGAGATCAGCATTACAGCCAGGAGTTTTTGGGACGGTACCATAACCTGGTAATGGACTCGCCTTATAAGCGAGTGTCTTGTGCTGACATTCAGGGTTCAAATCCCTGCCGTCCCGCTTTTTAATCAATCGCGCGATTTTTGATTGATTATGATGTAACTATTAAGTTAATACACTTTTTAAATTTAATGTATTAATTGAAAAATATATATTGTTAAAATTATACCTGATAAACTTACGAGAAGGAAAATTAATACTAACTTTATCACCCTCTCCCTTTTTCATAAATATACTAGGTATATCTAGTTTATAAATTTTATTTTTTTTCATTTTTTCTTTTTGTTTAGTTTATTAAAATATTCTTCTAAAGCTATATTAATAACTCCCGAATCAGTAGACCCATAGATTTTATTATGTTTTCGAAGTTTGTCATCAAGTTCTTCTTTTATTGTTATGCTTTTTTTCTTAGTTACCATACAGGATAAATCCTACTTATCCTATTTATATTATTAGTAGGATTAGTAGTATAAATACTTTTTGGTATTTAAATCTATTCATTAGCAAGAAATTATTTATATACTATAATATCTATATTAAACTATGATAAACAGGGCAATATTCAGCGAAACTGATAAAGAGATATTAGAATTCTTATTAAAGCATGGAAACTCTATGCCTAGTAATATATTTAGAGATTCTGATTCAGGATATTATACCATAATGAGAAGACTAAAAATGTTAGAAAAGAAAGGAATCATAAAAAAAGTAAAAGATCCAAATAATAAAAGAGCTTATCTTGTAATTTATTGTTATGATAAGTTAAAATTAAAAGATTTTGTTAATTTATTAATATAAATTTAGTAATTTTTATTTTAAATAATCTTATTTTTTAAATAATCTTCAAAGAATTCTCTAGATTTTACTTCATCATCATTAATACTAAAAACAACCATTGATTCATTTGAATATCCTGTAGAAACATTTTCTGGTTTATACTGTTTTTTATAATTTAATTTGATGAATCTTATTTCATTTGTCTTGTCTATTCTATGAGCAAACCAAATATCTTTCTCAGGATTATCTAAAGCATGTTTAACTTTATCTCCTCTAATCCACAAGCCATCTCCCCTTAGGGATGGACAACCAGTTGATTCTAGCAATACCAACTTTTTCTTTATTTCAAGATCAGGAGTTCCCATTTCCTTTGGATGATTTGCAATATATTCATTTGTATCAGAGCCAAAACCAACTTTTTCTAGTTCAAAACCCCAAGAACTAACTAAAGAGATTATTGCATCTTGTCTTTGTTCAGAAATAGGCCATTTATCTTTATAGGTGTCTTTCCAAGCATAACTTAATTTTTGTTTTAAATCATCAATATCCACTTCATCTCCAACATTAAGATTTAGATTAGTTATTTTATTTTTATGACAACCAACACAGAAAGAACCATCAACAAAAATACTTCTTCTATCAGGATTTTTTTGCGGTTCTATCTTTGTTATTTTTGGCATTTTATGGGCAAGAAGAATTTATTATTTGCTTCTCTTTTTCATCTCTTATTCCAAACAATTCAAAAACATATTGATCAATTTCAGATTTAGCATTATTTAATTGTCTTTCAACTAAATCTTTTTCATGTCCTTTCATTGTATTTTTATCTTTTTCTAATTTTATTACTTCATCAACTAAACAGATTACTTTTTCATAAATATTTTTTTCTTTTTTATCTTCCAAATTAACTTTTGGAATAAATATTCTTTCAGTTACAGAATTATCAAAATGCATTGTTCTAATAGCTTTCCCGAAGATAAACCTATAAGCATACCAACTGATAAGTTTTGAGTTAATCATAGCTATTAAAAACTCTGATTTTAATTTGCTGTAATTTGATAATTGATTTATAGTGTCCAAAATAATATAGTCTTTATATTTTATGTCTTTAACTAAAGAGGCAATGATTTTAATATGATCAACAGGATTTTCTATATGTGCTACAATATTTTGAACTAATATTGAATTTTCTTGTATTTTAGCATTGTTATCTTTTACTACTTTCTCAGCTAAATATCCTTTAATATTATCATTAATGTAGTATCTACCTACTTGTGCTCCACCTAAAACCTTAAAATCAGATTTTTTCGATAATATACTTTTTTGATACATTGCACCTCTTTGATTTTTTACAAATTCGTTTAAAGAAGTTCCCGAATCTTTTATCTTTCTAGCTATAACTAATTCTTCTTCACAAATTCCATTCAATAGAAATCCAAATTCCTTACATGCATTTTTATTTATTTTTCCTCTAAATAAAATTTCTTTATCTTTTCTAACAGAAGTTATATAAGTTTCTTGATTTAATCCCTTTTTATAAACATAAATTACTTGTTCTAATTTTACCTCTTTCCAAACTTTGCCACAATCTACAATTTCTATTAATCCAGGTATTAATCTCTCTCTAATATTTTCCCAAGTTGATGAATAAACAAATGGTTTTGGAATAATAAATCCATTAATACCACCATCTTTTAATAATTCTCTAGCTAGCCCCATAAATAAACAAGCAGTATCTGTATTTCCAAGTTTAAACCTTTTCTCTAGATATATTCTATCTTCTTCAGGTAACTCCGCACCATATGGGGGATTTCCAACTACAATGTCAAATTTCCCTGTTGAGACCTGTTTTTTAAATTCATTACTCCAATTAAAAGCTCTCTTAGATATAGTCCTATCTTCAACTAAAGAATTTCCACATACTAAATTATTTTTTAAAACAGGTAATACTTTTCGTTTAGTCTCTCTAGTTTCTTTTTCTAAAATCTTTAATGCAACATTTAACTCAGCTAGCTCAACAGCTTTTTCATCAAGGTCTACTCCAAATATACAATTTTCAAAGATAACACTTTTCTGACTTATAGATAATCTTCCTTTAAATGAATTAAATATCCCCCATTTCTGTGAAAATTTTCCATCCCTTAGTAAATCTTCAACCCTTTTACATACTTCTTCAAATGATTTAACAATAAAACTTCCAGAACCACAAGCAGGATCTAATATTTTAACTTCTAAAATTTCATCTATACTCTTATCTTTAATATAAGTTCCAATTGTATTTTTTACTATATAATCTACGATATAGGATGGAGTATAGTAGATTCCCATATTTTTTCTTTTTTGAGTTTTTGAATTTAATCTAACTCTTTTTTCTCCAGACCCTGCCAATATAATTCCTAAATATTGTTCATAAATTATTCCAAGAACATCCAACGGAATTGCATCAAACATATATCTCCCTAGATTATCATGTATTCCAAAATAAAGACTCTTGATAACTTTAATTAAAGTTGATTCATCAAAAAATCCATCAGTTTCTAAAAGTCCATCTTCAAATATTTTTGAATCATACTCTTTATTATAAATTTTAAATTGAGTTTTTAAGATCTCCCATAATCTTCTAGTAGATCTACCTGCCTCGTGATCCTCAACTATTTTTAATAAAGAATCTTTTGCTTCCAAACCTCTATCTTCAACAGATCTCATAAAGATTAATCTATTAACAAGAATTTGAACAACTTCATCAACTTGATCAGGAGATAGTTCCATTCTCAATTTTTTTAAATCATTAGACAACAGTTTTCTAATTTCTAATAAGTCTTCAAGAAGACTTTTATCAATTGGTTTATTGATTCTTTCATCTTTAAGTGCTAAAAGTTTTGTTATTTCCCCATTTTGAAAACTTTCTTTTGATAGTAACCATAGTCTATCAAATTGTTCAAGATAATCCTCACAATTTATCCATAAGTATCCTTTTTTATCTTTTAGAAGATTTTTATCTATGTCTCTAGGATTTGATAAAGCATGATAAATTCTTATTTGTTTAAAATTAGTAAGTACACAAAATTTAATACCACTATTATAAGCATAATAAACTGCCTGTTTTCCATCGCTTTCTGAAAGTTTAATACTAGTCTTTTTAGCTTCAATAACTAATACCTTTTCATTTTCATTCTTTAAAATATAATCTGCTCTGCCATTTAAAACCTGTTCATTTCTTTCAGCATCTTTTCTTCTGTCCCATCCTATCGCTTCAAAAAATGGATCTATAAATTCAACTCTTATTTGATCTTCTGATTTAGAATCTATTTCTTCCTTTGAATATTTTAAAAATTCATCAACAAGGACTTTTACTAGTTCCTTTGCTTCCTCTTTTGTAACCATAAAAATTCAAGAACTTTTAACCTTTTAATTTTATCTATATTATTTTTCTATAGTGATTTTTAAAGTTTAAGGATAAACTTTGGTCCCAATTTTATCTTTTCTACTTTTAAGAAAATTAATAGTTCCATTTTTTGTTCTATATTTTTTAATATTTTCTTTAGAAATCTTCCAAATTTGCTCTACCCAATAGTTTTCATCAAGTTCTATTAATAATGCATAATCATATTCTATATTACTAAATCCTCTATAAACATATGGACCAATATTTCTTTTATGACTTTGTCTTGCTTTAATTTGGACTTTTTTACCATTAGAATCAATAGCATCATAATCCTTTTCATTATTTTTTTTATTTAGTTTTAAATTCAATATTTTTGATGCAAAGCATTCTCCTAATTCAGCAACCATTTTATTAGAATTAATATAACCTTTTTCAAATAATTCTTCTCTTATATCTCTTAATCGATCCAATATATTTTTTAAATCATTATTTTGGTATTTATTCATTTTACACCTTTTCACACCATTCACAAGTCTTTTTAGGACATTCAGAATTTAATAATTTAATTGCTTTATTGAACATAGATTCAGCATTTTTAATATTAACACTAATCTTCTTTAAATGAGTATTAAAAACAACATCTCCAGTATCTTTAACTTCTTTAGGATAATAAAACAACAAGTAAGCATAATCTTCAGTTTCATAGCCATTTTCTCTTAATAAAAAATTATAAATTTCAAGCTGAGGAATATAATGTTCATGAGTATCTTCTTTTAATGGAAAACCTCTTGTTTTATAATCTAAGACAATAATCTTCTTTCCTTTAACTAATAAATTATCAACGGCTCCATGAAGTATATTTCCTTCTTTATCTGTATAAGAGATTCCTTTAAAATTACTTCTCCAGACTTTCAGAAGTTCTACATCATCAAACAGTTTACAGCCCTTGCATTCTCTATCATTGCATAATTCAGGGGGCAATAATCCTTTTTCACAAAACTTATCAAAGTGTTTTTTTAAAATAGAATCCATTCCTGAAGGTAAACTTGGAAATGCTCCTGATGGTCTTGACCATTTTTTATGCTGAGTAAGCCAGAAACATCTAGGACATTCGTGCATAAGATTAAGTGATGATGGTGAAAGTTTGAATGGCATTTTATTTTTTACTTAATTCTTCTATTTCTTCTAAAATAGCTTTTTCTGGATTTTTTAGTTTGTAAATAGTTTTTCTTGCATCTTCTGGATGCATTTTCATTTCTACCCATCCAGCTTTTTTTAAATCAGATAAAAAGACTGGAAGTGATTTATCTTTATTCATTATTTTTTCAGCTTCTTCTCTAGTAAACTCTTTCTCTTTAAACTTTTTCCAAAGTATTGCGTATCTTTGCATGATCCATTCTGGCAAATGTTGTATCATAATATACCTCTATTTTAATAAGTTATATACTTATTTAATAATCTCATCTATTTAAATCTTTTGCAAATAAAATGTTAAATATGATCTTGCATATATTCAATTACTATCTCGATTATCTTTTTGATAGTTTCGTTACAATCTTTGAAATATATAGAATCTAAAATATTAATACCCTTTTTTCTTATTACATCACTTATAAGTGCATGTATAAACGATTGTGTTCCTCCTTCTACTTTAGAGAAATCTAAAGTAACTTTTTGATTCTTTTCTAATGATGGTAATATAATATCAATTCTAATCTCTTTAGCTATATCTTTATTTTCTGCAAAAGCTCCAACATAATCATAAATTTTTATATTCATTTTAAATGAATTGTGCCTTTTTGTATTTTAGTTTATTTTGTTCTTTTCTTCCTTCACTATAAACTTTTCTTATTTGTTCTAGTAATCCACTAAAGTCTAAAGTATTATTTAAACATAAGTCTATAGCTACCACTGTTCCTCTCCAAAATGGTAAATTTTCATCTGAAGAAAAATGATCTTGAAAAGGATCAGAAGTTAATTTAATTGTTTTGCCCTTGGGATTTTTAAGTAATTTATACATGGCTTTTCCACTATAGATCATAAAAAAATCTCTGCTTATTTTAGCAAGAGATTTGATAAAAAATAATCCTGCACCTGCATTTGTTGCAGTTCCTCCAACTTTATTGGTAGTGCCAGTTATTCCAGGAGTAAGAGCTAATTTTAATGCGTCTAAATCTGATTTTGGATGGTGATATTTATCTAATGTTTGTCTTATTCCAATGCCTGTGTCTACTACTCCTATTCTTATTGTATTGCTTTTTTTGTAATACTGTGCACAGACTATTGCTCCATATGGTGCCTCTGCATGTTCCAAAACGTTTCTTACTAATTCGCTTAAAATATATTTTATTGGATCAGCTTGTTCAGGTTTTAGATGTAACATTGGAATCATATCAGTTATGAAACAATCTAATTCTGAAGAATTTGTTATTCTTTGTAATGGAATAAAACGACCAGATGGTTCATGTGTTTTTATTTTTATCTCAGAATCTAATTCTAAAATTTTAAATAAACCCATTCTCTCAAAATAATGTTTTGATGTAGCTTCCATTTTTTCAAAACTAAGAATAGCATTTTTATCTTTTATAAATAATCCTAAAGCTGCAATTATACATAATGCAACTGGATGAACATAAACCCACTTTTTATGAGAGGTTATTTCTAAAATTTCTTCATTACTTGTGTCAAAAGAACGAATAAATGGATCTATATTACCTATCCAAACTGTATTGGGAATATGTATTTTCATCGTCTCGTATATAAATCCAGGTTTATAAAGTCTATTATTTTACCAGGAATCCTGGTAAAACCTAATATTTTTGTTTTAGAAAGATTTAAATAAGCTATTAACTTATATAATAAGTATATAACTGATACACAATGGAAACACAACAACCTTTAGATAAATTTGAACCAAATAGTATTGATTGGCATAAGTATAACTTAGCCAAGACTAGAGAGAAAAAGATGTTCTATGAACTCTTATTTGAGTTATGTGAAATAATTCCTGAACCTATACAGACATTTGGAAGACCTAGAATTAGAATAAGAGATTCAGTCTTTTCATTGGGACTTAAATTATATTCAAATTATTCAGGAAGAAAGGTTTGTTCTGATTTAATTCATGCAAAAGGATCAGGCTTTATTGAACAAGCTCCTCATTTTAATACACTTACAGATTTTCTTAAAAATCCTGCAACTTATGATTTATTAAAGAAATTATTAACAATAAGTGCTATTCCATTAAAAGAACTGGAAGATTCATTCAGCATTGATTCCAGTGGCTTTGGAAGCTATCAGTACGAAAGATGGAAGAGATATAGATTTTCTAAAGACTTTGGAAGAGGAGACAGGAATTATTTGAAAGGTCATATTTCAATTGGAACTAAGACTAATGTAATTGTTGCCTGTGAAATAACTACTGGAAATATGTCTGATGTAAGGCAGATGCCAAAATTACTTGAAACAACTTCAAATAATTTTAACATGAAAGAAGTAAGTGCAGACAAGGGTTATTCTTCTATTAGAATGTTTCAGATGATTGAAGAAATGAATGCTCTGCCATTTATTCCATTTAAAAATAATGCAAATCCCAACGATGAATCTCCAAGTATATGGAGAGAAATGTATTATATGTTTAAGAATAATAAAGATAAATTTGATAAGAAATATCACAAGAGATCAAATGTTGAAACAACTTTTGCAATGGTTAAAATGAGACTTGGAGAATTTCTTAAATGTAAACAGTTTGAAACTCAAAGAAATGAACTTATGATGAAATTTATCTGCCATAACATTTGTTGTTTAGTTCAAGAGATGTTTGATAATAATGTTCATATAGATTTTAAGAGTGCTTCAGAGAAATATGTTGAAGCTAAGAGAAAATATGATAATCATGGCTTGAGAATTGATAGGGATGACTTTAAGTGGTAGTAGAAAGACTTTTAATGACAAGAATATATTTCTAGGTCATCTATTCGTTCAACCTATATCTTTAGTGCAAAGCCTTGTTTTTTTACCACTCATTAATAATTCGCAAAGTTTAAATAGTAGCTATTTCTTGTGTATACAACAGGTATATATAATATACTTGGTACACACCTCTTTTCCCCGAAGAAGAGCAAAGCCATACATTTGTATGAAACTGGCTTTTCGAGGGTTTAAGTCACAAATAAAAAAGCTGATAAAAACAAAGACAAAGATAATAAAAAAAGAATAAAACCAAATAAAAAATAAAACAGATATTTAGATACAACAAAATGAATGACATATTTGACAACAAGATATTGTGTGGGAAATGCAATGTTCAAATGGAGCCAATAAATGTTCAAAAAAATGGAGTTGTTCTACGTGCTGTTTCATGTCCAAAATGTGGTGGCAAAATAATTCATCCAAAAGATGAACAAGAATATAATGATTTTGTTAACTTAAGAAATAAAGAGTTTAATGTTAAGATGAGGTTTGTTGGAAACAGTTATGCTGTTTCAATTCCAAGGGAGATTGTAAATTTTATTAAAGAACAGGAAAAAATAATGGATGACATGGTAAGATTGTGTCTTGAAGACTTTGGAAGAGTAAGAATCGAGTTCGGACATGGAAACCATAATATTAAAAACAATCATTTTCAAGATAATAATCATGTGAGTAAACTAAAAGAGTAAAATTAAATTATAAACTAAAATAAATCAAACTAAAAAATAAAACAAGGAAATCAAAAATGGAAAAACAAAAAGGAATCAAACTTCGGGTTGCAGAAGCATTGCAAGATGATGCATATAAAGGAATTGCAAGGCTAGACTTTGAAGTAATGAAAGAACTTGGAATAAAACGAGGAGATGTTGTTCTAATTAAAGGTGCAAGAGAAACAGTTGCAATTGCTGACAGAGCTTATCCTGCTGATGTTGGTGAAAATGTTATTAGAATAGACGGAATTATAAGAAGAAATGCAAGAACAGGAGTTAGTGAAACTGTTAGTGTTAGCAGAGCTGATGTTAAAGAAGCAAAAAAAATCATAGTTGCTCCTGCTCAAAAAGGAATTAAAGTTCAAGGAGATTTAAAACCAGGACTTCTTGGAAGAAGCATTATGAAAGGCGATGTGGTAGTTCTTGGAGGAGTTCAGAGAAGAAAAGATGTTATGAATGAAGAATTTGGAGATATGAATGAAATTTTTGGCAATCTTGATGAAATGTTTGGAGGAATGGGTTTTGGAGGATTTAGAGGAGGGTTGCAGCAAATAAAATTTATTATTGTTAGTACAAATCCTAATCAACCTTGTATAATTACTGAAAATACTGAACTAGTTTTAAGCAATAAAGCTGTTGAAGTTTCAGAAGAAAATATTCCTGAAGTAACTTATGAAGATATTGGCGGACTTACTGATGAAGTAAAAAAAATAAGAGAAATGGTAGAGATTCCTCTTAAACATCCTGATGTTTTTGAAAGACTTGGAATTGAACCTCCAAAAGGAGTTTTACTGCATGGTCCTCCTGGAACAGGAAAGACTTTACTTGCAAAAGCTGTTGCAAATGAAAGTGAAGCTAATTTTATTTTGCTTAATGGACCTGAAATCATGAGCAAGTTTTATGGAGAATCTGAAAAAAAACTCAGGGACTTATTTGAAGAAGCTGAAAAAAATGCACCTTCTATTATTTTTATTGATGAAATTGATGCAATTGCTCCTAAAAGGGAAGAAGCAACAGGAGAAGTTGAAAGAAGAGTTGTATCTCAATTACTTACTGTAATGGATGGACTTAAGTCAAGAGGAAGAGTTGTTGTTATTGGAGCAACAAACAGGCCTAATTCAATTGACCCTGCACTTAGAAGACCTGGAAGATTTGATAGAGAAGTTGAAATAAGAGCTCCTGACAAAGCTGGAAGATTACAAGTTTTAAAAATTCATACAAGAGGAATGCCTTTAATGAAGGATGTTAATCTAGAAGAACTTGCTGGGGTCACTCATGGATTTGTTGGAGCTGATATTAATGCTCTTGCTAAAGAAGCTGCAATGATAGTTCTTAGAAAAATTCTTCCAAAAATAAGTGATCTTAAAGAAGGAGAATTAATTCCTGAAGAAATTTTAAAAGAATTAAAAGTTAATCATAAAGATTTTGTTGAAGCATTAAAAGTCGTAAGGCCTAGTGCAATGAGAGAAGTTTTAGTTGAAACACCTAATATTGGCTGGAATGATGTCGGAGGACTCGACGGAGTTAAACAAGAATTAATCGAAGCTGTAGAATGGCCTCTTAAATATGCAGGTGCATTTACAAGACTCGGAATAAAACCTCCAAAAGGAATTTTACTTTATGGTCCTCCTGGAACAGGAAAGACTTTACTTGCAAAAGCTGTTGCAAAAGAAAGCGAAGCTAACTTTATACAAATAAAAGGTCCTAGTCTGCTTTCAATGTGGGTTGGAAAGTCAGAAGAAGGAGTAAGAAAAGTATTTGAGAGAGCAAGACAAGTAAGTCCTTGTATTATTTTCTTTGATGAGATTGATGCTCTGGCTGGAAAGCGAGGAATGGAGCAAGGAACAAAAGTTACTGAAAGGGTCCTTAATCAGATATTATCTGAAATGGATGGAATTGAAGATTTATCAAATGTAATTGTAATTGGAGCAACAAACAGGCCTGATATGCTTGACTCTGCTTTACTTAGACCTGGAAGATTTGACAGAATCTTACTTGTTGGAAGTCCTAGTAAAGAAGGAAGAGAAAAAATATTTAAGATACACACTAAAAATATGCCTCTTGCAAAAGATGTTGTTGTTAATGATATCCTTGATAGAACAGAAGGCTATGTTGGAGCAGATATTGAAAGCTTAGTTAGAGAAGCTGCTATGCTTTGCCTTAGAGAAAATATGGAGAATAAAGAAGTCAAGATGAAGCATTTTGAAGAAGCGCTTAAGAAAGTTGGAGCTTCTGTTTCAAAGTCAGATATGGATAGGTATAGAAAAATTGAAACTGATTATCTTAGAAGTGCAAAAGCTGCTCTTGAAAAATCTCCAAGTGCTTATTTAGGTTAAGGTTTGTTTTTTTTGGACTAAATGAACTTGTCAAAAATAAGTTTAAATAATAATTAAGTGCTTATTACAGGTTAATTTCTTTTATTTTTAAGATTTTGATAGTTTTAGTTGATAGTCTTCTATTAATTCTATTTTTTCATTTATTGATTTTTTATTAAAGAATCTAATTATGTTTCCAAAAAAGGATTTTTGGTAATTTTCTAACTTTTCATTTAATCTTTTTCTTTCTTTATCTAGTTCAGATTTGGCTTCTTGGACTTTTTCCTTTCTTAATGAATTAAACTTATTTATTGCTTCTTGGTTTTTTGCCATTAAATTTAAACAATATTTATTATTATCAAAAGGATTTAAGGACTCTATCTGACCATCTTTTAATGAACTTAAAACCAAGTTTACTGATTCAAAATTAAAAGAGTTTTTATTTTCAGAATAAAATGAGAGTTCTGAAAATCTTGAACTATATTCATTTATTTTTTTAAGATATTTGTTAATGTTTATTCTCCTAAACTTGAAAATTTCATACTCTTTAGCTATCTTTTCAAGGTCACTAGTTAAATCCTGTATTTCTCCAGCTCTATCATCTTTTACATAATTAAGGGTTTTAGAAAGATCTCTTGAGCTACTCCTTAATTTTTCCAATAATTCTTCATCTTTTTCATTAAATGATTTTAATTCTGAAAGATAAGTTAGATTTTTCTTTAACTCTTTTGATTCATTATTTAATCTTTCTTCTAGCTTTTCTTTAACAATATAGTCTGCCTTTTCAATTAATTTTTTTGAGTCTTTGTATAATTCAATTACTTCTAGATCTTTTTTTGGTTCGTATTCTTTAATTTTATTTTTATAGTCTTCTAAACTTAATAGTGATTCTAAATTTACCTTTAGACTTGGAGAACTTATAAACAATTCAATTTCTTTTTCGATTTCTTTTAATTTTTTAAGTGATAAATAACCTTGATAGAGGCTTTTTGCTTTAGATATAGATTCAGAAATATTTTCTTTATGTATCTGGTTTTTCCGGTTTTCTGGAAGTTTAGTATAAATGTAATCAAAGCAATAAACTTTTTTTAAATCTTCTTTTGATTTAGATCTTAAAGATAATTCTTTTGATTCATCATTTTCTAGAAAAGAAAGATATGAAAGATAGGTTATCTGCCCTTCAGGACATGAAAAAAAAGATTTTGTTTCTTGATTTGAATTTTCCTTATAATCATGTCCTAATATTAATTCTAAAATATGGTCTTTATTTTGACTTTTTTCAAATTCTTTAGGGCTTGTTTCTTTCTTTGATACGAAATAATCTATTATTACTAAATCTCTTGTTTTATAGGATTTATCTTTTAATTGGCTAATCTCTTGAAGATTGAGATTATCCAGAAAATATGAAGATACATAAAGGTCTTGAATTGAATCTTTTTTGAACAGGTTAGTCAAATCTTTTCTTGGATTTTTTAAGAGCTTTGTAATAGTCATTTTAGTTGTTCTTATCGAAGTTTATCCTCCAGACTTTTAACTCTTCCTTCCAAGGTTACGTAATAGGTTCTTAATTCAGTGTAATCTTTTTTTATTTCTTCAAGTTCTCTTCTGGTTTTTATTAATTCTTCAGGGGCATAGATATAATCTCTTAATCTTCTAATTCTTTTTTTATAGAACTCTTTTATTCCTCCTGCATTTTCTCTTCTTTCTTCTTCCAAGTCATTTATATCTTGAGCTCTTTTTATCTGCATAAGATCTATTATTTCTGGTGATTCGGTTTTTGGTTTTTGCGGACTTTCTTCTTTTACTTCTTTTCCGTTGTTGTCTATTATTATTTCACTTGCTTTTTTCTTACCTTGGTAAATAGGATATGCAGGAATAACTCTTTCTAGAATCTCAGCATCAATTATGCTCTGTCTTGTCTCAATTTTATTTTCTTCATCTATTATTTTTAGTTCTGGATTTTCTTTTATTATAAATTTTCTTTCAATACCATTTAATGTTAGTTTAGGATAAAGGATGCCTATTGCAGTTGCAGGTTTTACATTATCTGCATCAAAGACAAGACATGGAAAATATCTTACTCTGAATTTAGTATTTGAACAGCTAAATGGTTTTGGAGTTATATCTAATTTATTTGCTCCATAGGTTAAGTTGGTTATATTATCTATGTCTTTTCCTGAATAAAAAACACCAAGATTACGTGCATGAGAATGCCCCCATCCAATTATTGTCTTTTTTTGTTCTTTAATGTCCTGCAGCGTTTCAATAACTCCTTTGGCAGAGTTTTCATCGCAACTTACTGGATCAACTATCTGGTCTTTTATTATATAAACATCCCTTATTATGTTGTTTCCTGCTTCTTTTTTGTCTTTGAAATTCAGCAGATGCATATATATTTCATTATTGCCCAGCAAATCACAGACTCTTCTTGAAATTAAATTGGCTTTATCATAAGCTTCTCTTGTTATTCTTACTTCATTTAATTCAGGAGTATTATTATTTTTAAGGACAATATCTTCTATAGACTTGTTGTATGCCCTTAGGAGAATTCTTGCGAGTCTTCCATTCGGATTTTCTTCTGCTTTTTTTAATTTAGCTGAATAAATTGCAGTAAGTTTGGACTCATGTAGTTTATATTGTTCATATTCTTCTTTGGTATAAGTTGTGTTTGGACCTATTGTAGGCTTGATGATTATACTTCCATCTGAAAGAATATTTTCTCCGAATTTTATTTCAGATACCGGATATAATTCTTTATCCATGGACAACACCACTGTTACATTTGCAACCTTGTTTTGACTTTAGTTCAATTTGTCGAAATATCCTGTTTCTGTTAAAGGTGTCATAGACTATTGCATGTTCATTTATTTCTCCAGCTAAAAGATTAATTGCTTCTCCAACCATTGCACTTCCAATAGCTATATTTGGAATTATGACACTTGCTAAAGGGGTTGCTGCACAACTTCTTCTTAATTCAGTTTTAGGCTCTTCAATATTTTTTTTGCATTTGATACAAGGGGTCTTAGTTGGATTATATACAGAAGCACTTCCAATAAATTCAGCAGTTCCACCATCAATATAAGGAATTTTGAATTCCAATGCAAACTCGTTTAGATAGTATCTTGCTTTTAGATTATCAAAACATCCAAAAATAAGATCATAAGAATTTTTTTTAAAAAAGTCTCCAGAACTTTTTTCTAATTTGTATACAAATGCTCTTGAGTTTATCTCAGCTAGTTCTTTTATTCTTTGTGAAAGTGTTGGAGCTTTATTTTTACCTTCTTTTCCATAATATAATATTTGTCTATTGAGATTTGTTGGTTCTATTTTGTCATTATCTATAATGTCTATATTTCTAAATCCTGAAAGGGCTAAGTTTAATGCAACAAAGTTTCCTATTGCTCCTGCACCTGCAACTAATATTTTTTTACTTGAAAAATCATAATCTATTTGATTATCTGAGTCCAGTGATTTTCTATTTTTTGAATCTAGATTATAAATTATTTTTCTATCTAATAAATGGTCAAAGCTTTCTAATTTAAACAATGATTTTCTCAGTTCATCAGTTATTATTCCTGCATTTATTCCAGAAATAATTGAGCCTTGTTCTTTGTCTTCTTTTGTTATCCCAAAATCACTTAAAATTTCTTCAATATTGTTTTTATTTTTATCATAATAAGTTAATACTGATTTTCTTTTGTTTGAATAAACTGAGATGTAATTTATGTCTCTTTCAATAGCATATTCCAGGGATTTTTCCTTGGAATGAAAGTCATTTGTTGAATCAATTATAAAACTGGGAATAAATTCTTCATAATCAAGCAATGAATTAGAAAACCTTGCAGAGTAGCCCGAGATTTTAGAAAACGGACTTATCTCTTTGGTAGTGGTTAGAATTTGATCTATCCTATCTTTTTTATTATTTTTTGCAAGATAGCTTTTACCACCTTCTTTTTTATCGAAAAATAAAATATTGCCTACTCCGAGCCCAAGCATTGAGCCCAGTATCATTTCCTCTAGTATTCCATCTCCAATTATAAGGACTTTTGAGTCTCTTATTTTGTTTTGTTGTTCTACCCCCCAATTTTTTATTCTTAGTTGCCTTTCTAAATTTGCTTCATAAGGTTTTGTTTGTTCTTCCATTTTAATTGATATAGATTTTGACTCCTCTTGATTTAAGTTCAGAAGCTCTCCTTTGGGATATTTCTCTTTTTTCAAATGCAGAACGATTTGCAGGTATAGGGTCTCCCCTATTACCTGTTCTTAATATTTGTCTTGCTATTTTTAGAAGGTCTACAATGTTTTTTGCAAGTACTTTTTTATCTAAACCCTTTATGTCATGGCGATATTTTTTTATTCCACATTCTTCTTGTCTATCTCCATCCATGCACATAGTTCCATCTTCAAAAATAAACGGGTGAATATAGTAAGAGGGATTCGGGTAGATATCTTTTTCCAGAAATAATTGTCTTTCTGTTTGTCTTAGCTTTGTAGACAGCTTAACTGAGTCAAAATGCCAATATTCTCTTCCTCTTGACATAACAAACTCAGGAATCTCCAGAGATATTTTGTATTCATTATCCTCTTTAGTGAAACTTATATCTCCCTCCCTAGTGGGCAGATTTCTTTTGATTCTTTTTATATTTTCAATTTCGTATTTTGTTTCATCCAGTCTTTCAATTTCAGAGAATATATTTTTCTTTACTTTGGATTTTATCTGATTCGAAATCTCTCTTTTATACTCATTGTTAAATTCTTCTATTGAAGTAAGGTAAACTGCTTTTTCTAAGTCCAGTTCTTTTCTTTTTGAACCATTAGGGGCATTTTCCAGAGGTTCTAAAGAATAAACTCCGCCCAGCATAATTGCAAGGCCCCCTGATTTTTTTGTCTTACCATTCAATAGGCTTTTTATTGTTGATTCTAGAATTGAATCCTTATTTTCCAGTATTATCTCAGAGGGTTCAAGACTGGTTTTTATTTCCTCTGGATTTATCTTAATTTTAATCTCTTTAGGAGTATTTCCAACAGGTCTTTTATTATAAATTGCAAAAACATAATCTACTATAAATTCTTCCATGGAAAATTTATTCTCAATTGAATCTTTTATTCTCAAAAGATTTTCACTCAAATCCGAAAATTCATTTGCTATTTTTTCTATATTTTTTATCTGGAATTTTTTGATATTGTCCTGATTTTTTCTTAAAAATTCTTTTTCAATTCCTAATACTTCTGCAGATTCTATTAATTCAAAACTTTTCCCCAGATAGTTTATAAAATATCCGGATTTTTTTGAATTTTCTTCTTCTAGCGAATAAAATTTGTTTGAAGAGTATATGACTATAGGTTCATTGCTGCATATTGATTCCAGATAAGTTTTGGAAAATTCTAATTCTCCACTAAGACTTATTTTTGATTCATCAAAAGGTTTTTTTGTTACTTTTCTTTCTTTTATTTTTTCTTCTTGTTTTGTTTCTTTTGCTTTTTTTAGCAGAGCATTTAATCTATTTTGATTTCTTTTTTTGGGCTCAGCTATTTTTTCTTGAAATACAGAAGTATAATCTTCGGCTTCTTTTGTTTTTAGGTTTGATATTGAAAATGGAGAAATTCTTGGATTTCTTAAATGACTCTCATAACTAATTGAATCAGTTATTTTCTGACTTGAACTATACTGAGGGCTAGCTAGTGATTGAAAATTTACTATCCCATCTAAGTTTACTAAAGAATCTATCTTCTTTTCTTTAAGGTATTCATTGGCATGGAATGTCATTTTTTAACGAGGTCTCTGACTAGTCTGGTTAATTTTTTTCTTAATCTAATAAATAAAAAATAAAAAAATATTTTAGGGATTTACTTAATATTATTTATATCCCCCGCCTGCAGTGAATCTTGCAACAAAATCAGCTCCAAGATATTTTACTTCTTCTCCAAACTGTGCAGGTTTAACTTTTTCCTGTACTGCATCTGAATAGTTTCTCATTGGACTTCTAAGGTCAATTGAATCAGATAGATTTCCATTGGGTTTTCTATACATTATTTCAAATTTGTCTGGCTTTTCTGGATCTGTTGATTCTTTTGCTTTTTGTTGCCATTTCTTTATTTTATCTGCCAAATCTTTTTCATCTTGCGTATAAGGGGTGTTAAATGGATCACTTTGGGAGATATTGGTATCTAAAATCTTTGCAATAACTTTTTCCACTGTCATTTGTTCATAATTTCTAATTCCTTGGTAGAGTATTGTTGCATCATCTGACTGACCCTCTTCATCAAGAGTAGTCATGCTTGCAATAAATTCAAGATCTGTCATGCTTTTTCCTACCTCCTTACATTGATTTTGTAACATCTTATCTTCCTAGGTAGCCTGCAATTCTATTTTCAAGCTCTGCATAGGCTCCTGTATTTGTATTTTCAATATTATCTAGAACTCCTTCCAGGGTAATTGCTCTAGTTTGATAATGGTCTTTGAAAAGCGAATTTTCATTTGCTTTTTCAACCATTCTGCTACCATATCTGGTAAGTGCATGATTCATTCTGTCTGTATAGACAAACAATTTTTTCACTTCATTATCAAGTCTTAAATCGTATTTTTGAGATCTCATTATTTCAAGATACATTTGAGTCACATTTTGAGTGTGAGCAAGCATGTATTCTGCTTCCTGAGCTGTTTCTTTAAGTGCATTTGAGTGTGCTTCACAAATATCGCTTAAATTTTGTAGTACTGGATATTCATCAATCAGGCTTTGTAGTGCTCTATCATTAAGCTTTGCTTCAAAGAATTTTCCACTTACTTCTTTTGCTAATTTTCTTCTAGCCCTAAGATAATTTATTTTTCTTATAGGGTCTTCAACCTGCATTGCTCCATCTATCTGTTCAAGTAAGTTTAAGTCCCCTTTCATATCATTATTGATTTGTTCCCTATAACCCGCTTTTTTTGATAATTCAAATAAAACGCTGTCATAATAGCCTTCTAAATTTTTTATTCTTCCATCGATTCTTTTGCTTAATATATTTAGGTCCTTAATTACTGAATCAATTGCATTTGTTTGTTTTTTAATCAAGCTTTCTGCAGGCTCTTCATCTTTTCCCCTGTAATCATTTACAAATCTGCCTAAGTTATAGACCAGTTTTCTTATGGGACTTTTATCAATTCCCATAAGTTCAAATTTTACCTGTCTTTCTATGCTCTGATTTCTGTCTCCTATTGTTTCAATCTGGCATTTTATTGAAGGATAATCTATTGTCAGATTGTTATTTCCATACATAAGATTTCTCGAATTCTTTCTTGATTGTCTTAATGCAAGAACTAGGTTTTCTTTTGGTTTTTGAGTTATCTCACCCATACTTAGAGGCAAGGCAAGATTTCTTTTAGTTAGGATTTTATCTAATTCTGCTTGAGATAATCTAGCTTCTGGATTCTCATCCTGATAATTGCTTAAATTTTGTTCTGTCATTTTATTTTTTATTTAAATATTTAGTTGCTTGATCTTCCATGAATTGGACTTTTTCCTCTAAATTTTTTATTTTTGAGTCTTGTTCTTCTATTTTGCTAACTGAATAATTCTTAGAATAATGTGATTTGTTTTCACATCCACCACCTAAATAGTAACCGCTGCTAAATATTGTTCCAGCAATTATTATCTTTGCAATTCCATTACTAATTCCCATAGGTTCTCTCCTTTACGTTTTTGTAAAACCTTCCAGCGTCTCTTTTTACTCTTTCTGCTGCTTCTGGGACGTTTGCCTTTTCTAATCCTGATTTAATTGTGCTGTTTATTTTTTTTATTAATCCTGGCTGGGACTCTTCTAATTTTTCATCTAATTTAGTTATATTTTCTTTAACTTCCTGAGCAATTCCTCTTGCTTCATAAAGCGAACATTCTTTTGCAATTCTCATTTTTTCTTTAAAAGAAAGGCTTGCAATTATTTTTCCGCTATAATCTGAATCTAATCCTATCTGAGTCATTTCGATTATTTCTTTTTCCATTAGCTCAGGATTATTTTTTATTTCTTTTTTAAGAACATTATAAAAATTATCTATTGTCTCTCTTGAATAAGAAAGATTATCTCTTTCTCTTGACAAGATTATACTATTTACTATTTGTTCTTGAGACTGTGGATTTGATTTATATGAAGAATCTGTTTTTCTGTTGCATCCCATAGAGCATAATGTGCTTGTACTTATTATGACAAGGGTTGCTAGGTTCTTTGTTATTTTATTCATTTTTTTACCTTCCTAAAAATGTTAACTTTACAATATACTTTAATCAGCCTTTCAAAAGTGAAAGAGTTTCAGAAATGAAAAGGTTTAATCATACATTGTGAGATTGATTTGTCTTGGTCTTTTTCTAAGCAGTTCTATTATATCTGCAACAGGGGTAAGATTGAATCTGGCAGTTATTTTAGAATCTGAATAAGGGCCTTTTTTATTGTCTAAATATTCTATATGGTAGCTTTTTCTCTCCAAACTCAATCTTTTGTTTATTTTCCCTTCTAAGAGCTTTTTAACTACATTATCATGACCTTCTCTTTCCCTTGCAAGTCCAATCATGTCCAGATGATCTTCCAGTTCTTTAGCAGAATTTTTATTATCATAGTGATATCCAAAAAAAGGCTGAACTTTATTTTCTTCAAGTAATCTTGCTAAGGGGGACAAATATTCAATTTCTATCTCTGAAACTAATTTATTTAAAATTGATGCCTCATTTTTAAATGGAAATCTAAACATAATCCGGTCCCCAGGATAAATTACTATTGAACGTGACATTTTTATTAATAACCTGATACAAATCTTGCAATGAAATCAGCCCCAAGATATTTTATTTCTTTTTCTCCAAATTGTGCAGGTAAAACTTTTTCCTGTATTACATCTGAATAATTTCTTATTGGACTTTTAAGGTCAATTGGTAGAGATATCTCTTTGTTTGGTTTTCTATACATTATTTCAAATTTTTCTAAGAGATAAGATTTTTCTGAATCTTTTGCTCTATTTTGCCATTGGTTTATCTTATTTGCCAAATCTTTTTCATCTTGAGTATATAATGGATCACTCTCAGAAATAGTTGGATCTAAAATTTCTGCAATAACTTCTTCCACTGTCATTTGTTCATAATTTTTAATTACTTGGTAGAGTACTGTTGCATCTTCTGGTTGACTCTCTTCATCAGTAGTAGTTATGCTCGCAATAAATTCAAGATCTGTCATTTTAATCAGATTATTTTTGAACTTATCAATTAGGCTTTTAAAAATGAAACTGTTTCACACTAATATTCTCTCATTTCTTTTTCTACAATTGAGATATAATCAGAGTTTTTATCTTTGCCATTCGCCATATAACCTATATATTCATGAGAATTTTTGCTTATTATCTCTGAAAAATCAAATGCAAAATTTTGGTCTATTATTCCAAATCTTCTTTTTGTGTTTCTTTGGATTATTATATCTATTTTGTTTGAATTTTTCCCAAGTATTGTTTTAAATCTTTTATCGTCTCCAACAAGTCTTGCACTTTCTTTCATAAAATATTTGAGTACAAATAAAAGCAAGTTCATTTCATTTTTTAATATAATCTGGGCAAAATTAGAGTTGATTATATAAGAATGGTTTTTTAAGTAAATATTTTCCAAGAATTCAATTATTTCTTTTTCAACTTCTTTAATGTATAAAAATGAAGGCGGAAGAACAAAATAGTTAAAAAAATCCTGTTCATCTGGTTTTAATTTTCCAACTGCTCCAAGTTCAAACAGGTTTTTAAGCAGTCTGTATCTTTTACTATAACTAAACTCTTTTTTAAGTTCATCTTCTTTTTTAAGTAATAAGAGATAATATGCCCTGCCTTCATCAAAGCCAAGAGAATCAGATAAGGCTTGCTTGGAAGCTTGCTCAAAGAGTTTGACTGAATTTTTTATCATAAGTTTTTTATCCTTATTTTATCTATGCCGCGTAAGTATAAAAGGACAAGGCACAACCTAGGTGGTTGCAAAATAAATATATTACTTTTTTATCCTTGATATATTAAGAGGTTATAGAACAACTTAGGTGGTTGCTATATGGAAAAATATATAAAAGGAGGATTATTAATATTACAATGGATATTGATCCCTCCTTATTAGGGTTGAATAACTATGAGCTTAAGGCTTATGAAACTTTGATAGTTATTGGAAAATGTACTGCTACTAAAGTAAGCAAGGAAAGTGGTGTTCCTCATGGAAAAATTTATCCAGTTTTAGATTCTTTGATGAAAAAAGGTTTAATTGATGCAATACCTAAGGAACCTAAAGAATTCATTCCAAATAGTCCTGATTTATTAAAATCTTTACTTCAAAGAAAAAATAAAGAGATTGAAAATGTCAAAGACAGAATAGATAAATTAAAAACACTTTATAAAGAAGACAAAGAACCTGACGAGTCTAAATTGATTGTAAGGCAAGGTCATAAATCATTCTATAAAATTTTAGAAGTCTTAAAAACTCCTGAGAAATATAATTATGCTATTAAATGGAATTCTGAATATCATAATTCATGGGCAAAAAAGCATAAGGACCAATTAAATAAAGGGATTGATGTAAAAGTTTTAGCACGATATGATGATGAAACTGAAAAAAATATAAAAAAATGGCTAAAGGTAAATAAAAACATTAAAAAAATGGAAAATGAAGGTGTAGCAATATCTATTCAAGACGATGAGGAAGTTATGATTACACTTCCAAAGATGAATTCTATAATTCTTATTAAAGATGAGGCTTTAGCCAAGGTGATAAGGAGGCTTTTTTTAGAGGCATATAAAAATTCTGAGGATATTAAATGAACAATCGTGATAAAGTAATTGATAAATTAAGGGAACTAATCTATAATTTCAAGGATATTGATAAATATAAGAGTATAAGTTTTATTGGCTCCTTGTCTGATGGAGACCGTGCCAGTGATGTAGACCTTGTATCTATTGGTGATGAAAAGACACATAGAGCTTTTAAGAAATACCTTAAATCCGAATTTTTAAAAGAAGGTATTAATATTATTTTTTTTAAATCTATTGTAGACAAGCATAGGTTTGATGGTGATAATATAATGTTTCATGACCTTCATTATTCGAGTCTTAATTCTTTTTTAAAAAAAGAATGGAAATCAGTCATTAATACCATAAAAAAGGAAAATATTGTATTGTATGGAGAAAATTTTTCAATAAAAATACCTTACCAAGACATAACTTTTTCTGATTTCTTTTCTCCACTTTATTCCTGGAGTAGAAAAATAAATTCTCAAAAAAACTTTACTATTTTTCAGGCTTATTTATTGAGTATTGAGAAAAGATTTTATGAATATGGATTTGATAATGAATTCAAAAAAATAAAGCTAATAATCAACTCGAATATATCTTGGAAAAATAAATTAAATCAGATTTGGGATATACTCAAGGTGTAAATAATATGGAAGGAGATTTTTCTTTACTAGGTTTAAATAAATATGAGATAAATACTTATGAGTCTTTAGTAAAACTAGGTAAAAGTACTGCAACTAAGATAAGCAAAAATAGCGGGGTACCTTATGGTAAGATTTATGAGACTCTTAGTTCTCTTGAAAGGAAAGGTTTGGTTGTGACTCTTACAGGGAATGTTAAGAATTTTGTTCCTTCAGATCCTAAAAAAATAATAGAATTAATTGAATCAAAGGCAAAATGTTTAGAGGATATTCGGACAAGGGTTAGTGAATTAAAAAATGTTTATTCATCTTCTATTGAAGAAACTGTGGAAGTAGCAGAAGGTATTGATGGTTTTGCTAGAATGATTGAAAAAATGCCTGTTCCTGTTAAAACTGAATATAACCTTAGATTTTTTTCTTCAGGTAAATCTAGAGTTAATTATCTTGCTCAAAATCTTGAAAAACTAAGAAATAAAATAGATGTAAAGACTCTTGCAGATAGAAATCGATGTACCCCTGAAATACTGGATGGGTGGGGAAAAGTTTTACCTGAGATGAGGCACTTAGAAAATAAAGGAGTTGTTATTTCAATTGTTGATGATGCAATATTAATATCTTTAATCCGTTCAAATATTACTTTTTTAATTAAGGATAAGGCTTTTATTGAAATAATGAAGGTATTTTTTATTAATACTTATAACAAATCTACTAAAATATTTTGAAAATAGCAAAAGATACCTAAAGATAATTACATAAATACATCTTTTTCAAAACCAATTTTTTTCTTAACTTTGCCTAATACTTCTTGTGCTTTTTCTAGTCTTCCTGCCTTTAAGAGGTATGATGCAAATCCAATATCTCTACAAGTTCTGAAAAAATCTATCTTTTTATCAAAGTCTTGGTCAATCTTTTGATATTTTTTATAACCTTTTAACAATGCTTCTCTTTGGGAATCTTTTTCTAAAATTCCTTCCCGATGTAACTTAACAAAATCATATTCTTTTATTTTTGCAGCTCCATATTCAAAATCAAGTAAACCTGTTATAATCCACTCATTGTTTATTCTTTTAACCTTAAAATTTTGAGTATAAAAATCGCCATGTGTAAGGGCTGGTTTTTCATTTGTTTCTGTTAATTTTCTTTTGTCTAGTATGTATTTAGTCAAATCTAATATAAATTCAGGATTGATTATACTAAATGTAGCAAGAGTTCCTATCCACTCAAATGTGTCTACAAATATGTCTAGTGTAGATGGATTCATTTCAATTTTGTCACCTTCCATCTTTAATGAGAAATCTGCTTTTTTCTTTATACCTTTAGGTAATAATATTCCAAAATGTTTAAATTTAACTTTATGTATTCTTCCAAGTATTTCTCCTATTTTTTCTAAAATGTCTATTTTTTCATTTTCTGGAAGATTATCCCATAACTGATCTAAGTCTTCTCCTTCTAGTTCAGCCATTATTACAAATTCATAAGGTATTATTTTTTTTGTTTTATCATGTAATAATATTTCAGGTACAGGGATTCCTATTTTTTTAAGTATTTGATTTACTCTTATTTCTTTCTCTAAGCAGTTTTCTCTAGGATTTTTATTTGAAAATCTTATGATGGCTTTTGCAGGAGATTCATTTGTTTCAACTTCATAGATATCATGAGAATAACCTCTGTTTAGTTTTTTTGCTATCTTAGATTTTTTAAAAATAATTTGTGCTGCTTTTAAAGCATCTTTTTCATCATATTTATTTTCCATTTTTATATTTCTCCTAGTATTTTTAACAATCCAGAGGTATTTATCTCTTTAGAAGTCCCAAATCCCGCGGCGGTCTTTCTACCCAGGGGTTTTATGTCGTAGTATTTTGCAATTTTTTCTGCTAATTCTAGTGCATTTTCCCCTCTGATTGCAAGACCATATCTTCCATCAGCCATTTTAAAAATACCTAGATGATATTTTGTAGGGTCTTCTACTGCAGACTGATTCATAAAATTTTGATAAAATGCATTTGAAGTTATTACTTCTCTAGGTGTTTGTGAGGGGAATGTATACAAAACATTATTTTTAACTTCTGTTTTTTCAACTTTTTGAATTAATTCCTGTACTGAATTTTCCATATTACTCGTAGCTGAAGTTATTTTCGGGTCTGAACTAAGGTATGCAAGTATATTAGGAGTTTTTAAAAATTGAGATAATATTTCTTTAAAATCAAGGGTATTTCCTATGTTTGCTGAGTAATTTAAAACTTTTCCTAGATATGTCAGTCTTTCAATTTCTCCTTTAGCTATTTCTTGAGAAAATTTTTCTATACCTGACGATTTTCCGTCATTTGCAAGCCCTAATATTGCTAGATGCACTGCTTTTCTTTTGTCAGCTTCTTTGGCATCAGGATATTTTTCTTTGAAAAATGAATATACTAATGACGCAGTAGAGGTTTCTCTTGAATCTGGTTTTGAATAATTATTTATTCCTCCTGGGAGCTGAATTCTTGTGTGGTGATCAAAAAAGTCTATCTCAGAATTCATATCCAGAAGCTTTTCAATCCCCTCTAAGTTTTGTTCAGCATCAATATCAAAAATTCCAATTTTTAATGGAGTGATTGGAGATAAATTAAGATCAAATACATTATTTACAAGATCTCTTTTGTTTTTTTGAGTATTAGTTATTGCTAAGTAATTTCCAGTCTTTTGGGCTAACCAGATGGCTGCTGCGCTTGTTCCATCCCCATCCCCATCATAGAAGGTTATACCATTTAATTCTACTCTTTTTTTCAAGTATTCTTCTTTAGAGTATACTTGAGGGCTTGTTGTTTTTAGAGATTTTCTTACCATTTTTAGGTTATTATAACAAAGAGTTTATTCTTTTTAAATCTTACTGATTGTTACTATTAATGAATAGTTACATTGTTCAAGAAAATAGTATCTGGAGGATAATTTTAGTAGTTAAATCAAATCAGGTTTTCTTTTGAAATCACAGCTGTAACATTGAATTACTTCATAATATCCCTGAGGAGTTGCATAGACTGTTACTTGATTACTATTACATCTAGGGCATCTTATGTCTATTTCATCATATGTTCCCGGGGTTTTTATTATAGAGGAGTTTGTCATTTTTGTTGATTTAATCACTCTAAATTTAAGAACACTGTATAATTTACTTAAGCATAACAAGTATATAGTTATTTCGGTGTTTACTTTAAAAAAAGATTTAGTTGCTTTTTTGTTGGTCTGAAAAAGGTTTATATATTCAATTTCCTATCTAGATATGCAAAGAGTGTTTACTTTAATCTCATGATTTTTAAAAGAATTATTAATACCGGTTTTAATGACAGAATCGTAAGATTTGTAGTGGCAATTACCTTTTTTATTATTGCATTTTTCTGGGTATCGGGAGTACTTGAATTCTTGTTTTATTTTTTTGGAGCGCTTATCTTAATAACTTCATTTACAGGAGTTTGCAGAATCTATAAGATTTTAGGTATTTCCAGTTGCAAAAAAGAGAAATTTCCTTCAAAAAAATCAAAAACATATTTAATTGTAATTCTAATTTTAGCCTGGATTATTTTAGGATCATATCTTAGTATATATTTTACAAATAAAATATTTTTATCTGACTTTGAAAAGTTTAGTTCTCCTTACAAACAAACTTTAGTTTATACTGAGCAAAATAATCATAATAAATCTGTTGATTATTATAGTATTTTTAAACTTAATTTTGAGTCTTTTAAATACAAGTATTCTAATTATCGGCCATTTTCTATTAGATATGATAATCAATTTGACCGTGATATTATTTTGATTAGTTCTGTTATTAAAAGTTCAGACAAAACAATTGATTCTAGCAATCTAACTATTGCAAATCAGAATTTAAAAGAAATTGATTTTGTTTTAGCAGATATTCTTAAGAGAAACGGTCTTTAAAAAATAATTTGATTATCTAAATTATTTGGTTGTTATTGTAATTTTTCCAGCAGGGTCTTTTATAAAAGTATGTTCTGATTGGGCTACTGGACTATGAGACACTTCAATTAATTGAGGATAAGAATGGATTATCTGATTTTGTTCAAGTTCTTTTAATGCCAGTCTTGACATTGGACCAAATTTTTCCTGAAGTTCTCTTAATGAAAATGGAAGTGTTTCATTCTTTTCCCATATATAGTCTAGAATTTTTCTTGCTGTTTCTCCTCTTGTGTTTTTAGGATTTGTTATTTGATAGATATTGCTTGGTGCTCCTTCATAGATTTTTCCTTCTCCTGTTGTTGCAAAAGGTTCTATTGCATAAGCTCCTGATTCTAATTTATTTGGATTATTATTTTCATGATTT
>Ga0172381_10001482_pt1 | contig 27505 bp, 33 predicted proteins | sample Leawel6488metaG_FD_119754 | JGI IMG/M metagenome (GOLD analysis project Ga0172381, IMG submission 119754) | Leachate microbial communities from a municipal landfill in Southern Ontario, Canada - Leachate well 64-88 metaG | ecosystem: Engineered > Solid waste > Landfill > Unclassified | place... | reverse complement strand
TTGTTTATTACCGTGCAAGATTGTAATTTAGCAGAACAAAAGAACCAAAATCGCAAAGAAATGAAACGCAAATCACTTAAATTCAAAATGCAGGAGATAGCCAAGATTGGCACTCTCCGCACTTATTCCAGAGAAGAAGCCTTGGAGTATTGTGTGAAGGAATATTCTTTTGATGTTGAATTCATGAATAAGCAAATAGAGGAAACTAAAGATTCTTATGACCGGGGACTGATTCTTTGTTTATTTACCGCTTATCCCGAAAAGGCAAATTCTCTCAATACTGCCTATATTTCTCAGCGATCAAAAAGCCTTGCTGAATTTGTTGATCATATTGCATATCCAATAAATTTTTAGCTATGGCAAAGATCAGTAATAATAATATTAAGGTATGGCACAAGGACATTGCCAAAAATTATGATGTTTCTATAAATTATAGCCAGTGGCATCATTTCTATGCAGCTATTCCCGCAGAGTTTCAGAAAATTACGGAACATCTGAGTGATGAAGAACAAAAAAAGTTATTTATTGTCAGTCATAAAACCTCAAAATACCGGAGTGAGCTGCATTCTCATGTAGTTGAAGCGGAAACTGAGGCAGATTGTTTAAACAGAATAACAGAAGCTTTAAAGATTCTGGTTGACAAGGCAATTGTTCAAAGAAAGGTAATCATTGTGTTTTACAATCCTAAAGACACCTGCCAGTATAATGATCATCATTATAATGATATGCATCCACAGATAGGCTTACAATTTGGCTTAACCTATGCTATTGAAACGTCCGTAGGTGAAAAAAAGGTTTATTCTACCTATACATCATACAAATCACCTTTTAATGAAGATGAAGAGGAAATAGTCAATAGACATGAACTTAATTTATATAGTAAATCTTCTGTTATAATTCCCGATACTGACGAAAATAGGGTAATGCTGGAGCAGCTGTATGGGAATCTTAAAATTCTCATTAAAAAGTTAGATGATTTTACAAGCACACCTGAGAAGATGTTGGAATTCATATCATCGAATGTTAAAATGCTTAATATGTAAGGTGATGTCAGAAACAAAGTGTCCTATATGCCAACCCAAATTAGCCTGCCAGAACATTAAGGTATGTAAAGATTGTCAGGTTAATTTAATGGTTATGCCAATAATGAAAGAAGCGGTTGTTAATTCAGTTGTTTCAATTATTATCGATCCTGAACAGGTAAAGCCAAAACCATCCCGTTTCAGATCACTTAAAGATTGGTTTTATATTTTACTATCAGATTGTGATGGGGTGTGTGATAATTGTAGTATAAGGGATCCCGGGTTATATAAAAGTTGTCAAAAATTAAAGTCAAAATGAGAAAGCAGAATATCTTTAAATATTGTCTTTGTTACCTGATCGAAAAAGAGCACCGTTATATATTTAATAATTGTTATATTTCCTTTGATGATGATAGATACAAACCTTTAACATTAGTTCAAAAAATCAGATTATGGATTTACAGTAAAATCTTATTCGGATTAATAAAGGATTTCCGGCAATATCTCCGCTGGTGGCATGAGACAAAGAAAAATGATTATCTTAGATACACTAAATACCCAGAGTAATGATTATTTCAAGTATAACATACAGAAAAACAAAGAAAAAATATTTTACCTTTTTCCCAAAAGTGCGTGAAAAAAATGAATTATTTATGATGATATCGCTATTTAATAGGCTTTATTTGGTTGAATTTGAGAAAGAATTAAGAGATTATGAGATGGAGCATATTAAAACTAATAAAAGGCATCTTCCTATTATTCAAAATAAAAGGGAACCAGAAAGCGATGGACAAATTCTTGAAATAATGATAAAATCTTAATATTTATGGACCCTACTGCAAAAATGATAATTATTCTAAATGCCTCTATATTTTTTGGTGGCATAATTTTATTGAAGGTGTTTTACGCTATAAAAAGCTGGAATGAAGATAGAATATTTTGGCATCAATTAAACGTCAGGTTAAAAAAAAGAGACGAAGTGTTCATGTATCTACTTTTGAATGAATTAAAGAAAAACAAGGAATTCAATAATTTTATTCAGAGCATGGCCTTAATTCAAACAAAAAATCCTGAGCCAAAACAAACCAGATTTAAGAGATTAAAGCAATGGGTAATTAATATATTTTAGATATGGCATACAAAAATCAAAAAAAAAACAAAAAGCATCAGGCCGAGATTCAAATGGTCAATAGGCGAATGAAGCATTATAGAGAAAAGGAACGCAGACAGAAAAGATTTCAGGGGGCCGCAACGCAGCAAGACTTTGAAAGAGAGATGCGTAAAGCAGGATTAATATAAAAGCTATTAATCCAGATAATATAATCAATTTAAAATCGGACTTATAACTATGAAAGAAAAGCACATAGCGATTATCGGGGGCATGGCCGTTACTGATCCTTTGTTTATTAAACTAAAAGACAAGCATCCTGAAATTATCATAGTCGATTCAGTAAAAGAAATTCACAATCAGGACGCTTTCCTCCCTGAACCAATCCCGATAATTAACACAACACAATATGCAATGAAGGATTACAGGGACGGTAAGACCATGAGAAGAGAAATAAGAAAACTTAAACGTAAATCAAAACAATGAAAATCTATATTTTAATCGTTTCCCGCCAGTTTATGAAATCACATCCAAGAGTAGGCGAAAAAACGGAATTTGTCTGTAAGATATTACATGCCATTAACCATCCGGGCGGTAGTGATTTATATATAAGATGCGGGAACGAATGTGGTGTTTCCTGTGCCAGAAGATTAAAAGAACCTAAAATACATACCATCCGGGTAAATTACGACTTCTGGAAGAAACGAATTGACGAAGTAACAGCCGGGATGGCTGTCTTATCAGTCCGGTATTGGTCAGGAAAGCCTTATAACTCAAAGCAAATAACTGTCGTTGATTTAACAAAAAAAGATGGGGTTACAATTCAATTATTAACATGGCATGGCGGAGAGGCGTGGAGTAGAAATGATAATTTACCTCATTGGATTTCAATCGAAGAACTATCAAAAAACGATGGTTTATCAGTTGAAGATTTCAAGAACTGGTTTAAAGGCTATGATCTTAATGAGAGAATGGCAATAATTCACTTTACTGAATTCAGATACTAATTTTCTATAAATCAAAGATTATGAAAAGAGAAGAAATAAAGACAAAAGATCAAAATTCATTTTGCCTTCGGGATCCAAATAAAGAATGTGCCACTCCCGGGTGCCCTTTATTAACTTGTATAAGATGTAAGAAGTCTCCAATAAAACCAACGCCAGCACAAATCGCATTAGCGGAAGAGATTCTTAATACTTATCTTAACGGATATGCTTGGCAATACTCAGCTAAACAAAACGCACTATACGCCATGTATGAGTTTGCTATCCGATCACTAAAATTACATACAGATCCGGATTTTCTAAAGTTTTATGAAAAGTATTGTTTTATTAAAGAAAACCTTCAATTTAGTCCATCTCCTGAAAAACAAGCAGAGGTAGAAGATATAATAAATAAAACAACAAATCCACAAAGCATTAAAAGATCAATACTTTCTACTATTGAACGGATGTCACATAGTTTAATAGCAAGAAAGGGCTGTACTTTTGGGGATACTGATTATAGCAGTGATGCTGTCGTTTATGGATATGACTTAGCAATAAATGAAGTTCTTGGCTTTCTTGAAAAAAACATATCTGAATATTCTAAAAAGGAAATTAAAAATATCAATAACGAATTAATAGAAATGCAAAGCCTCAAAAAAATCATTAATGGAAGCGGGCTATCAGAATATTTTCCTAAAAAAGACATACCATACAATAATAAAGTAATGCATGCTATAGGGGTGCTCCTTTTTCAAGTCGAAACATATAGGAAAAGAAATGATCGATTATTTGAAGGTAGGAATTATTTAATGGGAGTTGAGCCAAAAGAACTAACAGTAGAATCCGCATTAGAGGCTTTTGGGTTTAGTAAGAATGGGTTAAATATCGATATTTAAAATATTTCATACCTTTGCATCATGGTCAAGAAGATATTCATATCAATTGCCATCCTATCAGTACTTATGCTGGTAGTTTATGCCGTCACAACATTCCTGATGGTATATATTATTCCAAGTATTAATCAATACTTAAAACCATGAAAAAATTTATCTTTTTAATAATTCTAATTTTTACTGTATTTATTTGTGCAGCTCCTGAACTTGATAATACACTCAAAGAGTACCACAGGCAATCAGTGATAAAAGAACTTTCAATAAGGTTTTTTGAAGCAGAGCAAAGTAGGTTTAATTCTCATTTAAGCCGGAAAGAATCACCTGACTGGAAAAAAATTAATCAGATCGGGTGCATGGGATCATATCAGTTTACACATGGAACACTTAAAATGCTTGGCTATGGTTATATAACACCTGATAAATTTAAAAGAGATCCTGAAATTTTTCCACCAGAATTACAAGACAGGGTATTAATGACATTAATTAAGTCAAATAGTGCCATTTTAAAGAATTATAAGTGCTACGTGGGCACAACCATTAACGGGACAGTAATAACTTGGTCTGGGCTTATTGCTGCAGCTCATCTTGGTGGCGCCGGGAGTGTTATAAAATACTTAAACACGAATGGTAATTACGATGCAAGTGATATGAATGGCACAAGTATTTCAGACTACATAAGAGAATTTCAGGGATATAATATTTAGATATTACCGTGTTTAATCATTATTTAGAATGAAAATAAATAATGATTATAAATAACATAATATAAATAAGATATAAAATATTATTATGCGTGCTATTGTTTATTACCGTGCAAGGTTGTAATTTAGAGGCTGAAAGAGAAAATAAATCTTTTAAAATGGCAACATTTCAGATAAAAACCAATCAGAACAGAACATTAACAATGGTATCTGTAGATGAAAAGCATGTAAGACACAATGCTAATATGAATCATTTACGAGTAGGTGAAAAAATTGAAAGCATAAAAATAATTCCTGATATTGCAAAGACATTACCCGTAGGTTTTGAAGTTGTAAAAACCGTATGTATGGGAAATGAGATGATTTCAGAGCGAATGGATGAAGTGGAGGCCAGTTATATCCGTTACTGGATAAGCAAGCGTGAATTCTGGATGGCCAAAACGGAAGCAGAAATTGATGAGATGTTTCCACAAAGATATAATTCCAGAGCATATTACAGAAGTGAGTATTATAAGCTTCATCAAGAGGGTGCGGTTACTAAAATTCCGGCATATTATGAAAGGTGGCTTAATAAAATCAAAAAAGAAGCTGCTCAGGCAAAAGAAAAGAGTATCTGGAATATGATCAATGCTATTTTAAAGATAGCCAAGTGCAAGCCAGTTTCCTTTTTTAAAGTAATAAATATTGTGAAGGGCAAAGCAGGATTGGAAGGATCTATTCGGGTTAATAATCTTGGTGCCAGACTTTTTGCCATCTATGCCGAAGGTCCTATTCAGAGATTACATATCAGGTACTTAATCAAAGGGGTACATGAAATAAAAGAAGCCAAGTCTGCAGATAGTATTGCAGCTGATCAGGCAGCCAGAATAAAAGCATTAAAATGAAAAGAATGGGAAACGCAATTAAAATATCAAAAGCTCAGGCAGTACGGATTAAAAAGTTAAAAGAAGCGCAGTCTAAATTCATTCCATATATCATTGAGCAACAAACTGTCGACTTTTTAATTCCGAAGAAACATAACTCAGGATATCTTCAAGTCCCAATTGGCCATCATGTACATCCTTTATCAAGCAAAATAACGCATGAAATAGGTTATGATAGCACCGGCATAGATGGCTATATTGAAGTTGATACTGGATGGACCAGGGGGAAAGAATTTAGTAAATTAGTAAAACTTATTTCAGATCATTATGGCTGGCCCTGTAAGCTTGTTGACAGGGACTGGTGGTTTTATGAGTTACAAAATAAAAGATAGTTTCATTAAAAACCTCATATTATGAAAACAGAGAGAGCAACACCAAAAGTTAAAAAGTTTAATTACAAGAAGATCAAAACATTTAACGATGCATGTAAGCTTCAGGGAGTAAGTCCTGATGATCTTCCAACGATGCCTGTAAGGTGTAAGTCAGCACATAAGAAGGCAATCATTTCCGGTTATAAACTCATGATCATTACAGCGGCAATTAATAATGATGAAAAGTTTCCGGATTTCAGTAACACGAATCAATACAAGTATTTTCCATGGCCAAATGTTTCTTCGTCCGGTCTCGATTTTTCGGGTTCGAGCTACGACTTCGCCTATGCGTATGCGTATGTCGGTTTCCCCCTTTGTTTTAATGAAAGAGAAAAGGCATTATATTGCTTTAAGCAATTTAATGATCTCTGGAAGGAATGGCTTTTAGGCATTTAGAATAAATGCCTAAATTTTAAAAACCTCTTACAATGGATCAGAAGAAAAAGACAGTTTATTATGTGCATGGAGAGCCGCAGGTATTTCCTACCATTCAAACAGAATTTCCGATAATCAAAATGGTTTATCCGGACACAAAAGGAGTAAATAAATATTCTACTGTCTTAAAAGAAATTATTTTTTGGTATTATTTTCCAAATTAAGCAATACATATACAATTAATTTCACAAAAACCTCATTATTATGAAATTTAAAAGGAAACCACAAATCAAAATAGGGACAATTAGGATTGTAAAAAGATTTGCATTTTTCCCTATAACAACTCGGATAAAAAGATTACTGGAAACTAAAGAAACCGTCTGGTTGCAGACTGTATATTTAAGACAAAGAAGAATTAGTGGATTTTCAAATTATGGAGAATTTGGATATCCCGATATGTGGATTAATATTGAATTTTTAACCAAAGAAGATTATTTAAACTTTATAAAAACCTCAATATGAAACTCAAAACATTAAAATCCATCAAGACCATACTAAATACAAAAAGGTCATCACTTCCCATCCTTGACTGTTTTTTCATTGACCCGGAATATTTATATTTCACGGACCTGCAGATACAAGTAAAGGTTAAGCATCTCTTCCCGCTAAAAAAAGATTCAGAAAGGCTTGTTGTCAGGGCTGATCATTTCATTCAACGCATGGAAAACATTAAGGCACCGTTTTTTTTAAATTGTGATACTGCCAGAAAGATCACTTTTGAACAGCCGGAAGGGACAAGTATTATGAGAAGTGAGGAAGCCAATGATTTTTCCCAGAAAATTGATAATACCGATCCTCAGAGCATATTCACATTATCAGCTCATGAGATAAACATAATGGATATTGCAGCTCAGTTCACGGCAGATGATGAGTTGCGGCCTGCTATGCAGACTGTTTGTGTTGGTACTCACTTTGTCGTAGCCAGTGATGCGCACATGCTATACTACAAAAAAATACAGATTAATGAGAATATTGAAGTCTTGTTTGATAAAAAGGTTATAAAGCTCATGATGCTATTTCCCGGCCAGAGCTTTAAGATATCTAAACTTAAGACAAACCTCATAGCAGAGAGTGAAGACATAACTATCTGGTGGCGCAGTGATTTAAACAACCATATAATGATTGATTATTATAACCCTGAAGCAAAAAAGACCGGTTATCCTAACTGGAGATCAGTATTGCCAACTCCACAACATATAGTAATTATACCGGTTAAAGAGACTATTAAAGCCTTGGAAAGTATCTGGTTTGCGGTTAACAAAGCAACTTGTCAGATAAGGTGCAACATTAAAGGGAACAAACTTACAGTTTTTGGGAAGGATCTGGATTATGATTTACTGGCCTCAGATAGCGTGAATATTATCAATCCTGATAATAATGAGATCGAGTATGGCATGAAGTACCAGTTCTTAAAACGCATCCTTAAATGTATGCAGGATGAAGGCTATGCACAAATATCGGTTGGTTATATTGATTGTACCCGAGCATTTATTTTCGGGGATCAGATTCTTTGTATGCCAATGATGCTTAATGAATAATTAAAAGGACAAAAATATATAAATAAGTTAACCATAATAAATTAATTAAAATGGCATTACTAATTGAAGAAGAAACAGCAAAAAAGATCTATGAATATCAGCCAAGCTGGTTTCAAGAGATATTAGAAAAAGCATTTAAAAAAGGATGCTTTAAGAAAATCAACTTTAAGGATCTTAAAACATTTGATGATCTATGTCGTACACAGGGAACCACTGAAGTTGAGTTTGAGGAGAAATGGGAAAACAGCCCGGAACATCATGTTCGATATGAAAGGATGTTGATGCTTTATCTGGCTATCAATCAGGGGTGGGAAATGAACACTTATGATACTACTCAGCGCAAATGGGCGCCGATGTTCTTGGTTTCTTCGTCCGGTCTCGGTTTTTCGTATTCGTACTACGGCTGCGACTATGCGAATGCGCATGTCGGTTTCCCCCTTTGTTATGAATCGGAAGAGAAATCGAATCATGCCGGTAAACAATTTTCAAAATTATGGATTGAATTTATAACAGGTAAACCTTTAAAATCATGACAACAAAAAAAGCAACAGAAAAGAAAGAGGTATTTGATTACAAAACAATTCAAAAACCTGAAGACGCATTCAAAAGACTTGGAATGGATCCTGCGGTTATGCCAGATATCAGTAAGCTTCCAGAGAGGTTTAGTTTTCTGACAGTTTTATTCATCCTTTCGGTGATTGTGGAAGCGGTAAATAACGGATGGAAGGCCGACTTCTCCAACCATAATCAAAGAAAGTATTTTATCTATGGATGGGTTTCTTCGTCCGGTCTCGGTTTTTCGGATTCGGCCTACTTCTGCGACTATGCGGATGCGTTTGTCGGTTTCCCCCTTTATGTGGAAAATGCGGAGAAGGCAATGTATATTTTCAATCAGTTTCCGGAGCTGTATAAGGTTTGGCTTCTTGGCGTACCATTGAAATAATTTAATCAAAGGTTGTATGTTGCAAGTGCTGTCAGTTTCTTCGTCCAGTCTCGATTTTTCGAATTCGAACTACAACTACGACAATGCGAATGCGAATGTCAGTTTCCACCTATGTTACAATCGCAGCATAAACCTTGCCAACAGGGCAAAAAATAACTTAACAAACAAGAGCGCTGGTACTTTAGGGGAATGCGATCTTTTAACACAAAGGGCATGAAAAGAAAAGGTAATTTATATGAAAGGATATGTAGTATTGAGAATCTAATACTGGCAGATACAATTGCCCGGAGAGGAAAACTAAACAAACCTGAAATAATTGAGTGGGACAAGAATAAAGAACAAAACATAAGAGATCTTCATGAAGAGCTGAAGATGAAAAAATACCTAACTTCAGAATATACTATTTTCACTATCTATGAGCGTAAAGAACGGATTATATATAAATTACCTTATAAAGATCGTATAGTCCACCATGCGGTAATGAACATACTCGGATCCATATTTGTCTCTACCTTCACTGCAGATACTTATAGCTGTATAAAACATAAGGGTATTCACGCTGCTGCAAATGCATTAAAGGAAGCATTAAAAGATGTTTCTGTAACTCAATATTGCCTCAAGCTCGATATCAAAAAGTTTTATCCATCTGTTGATCACGAGATATTAAAAGCTCTGCTTCGCAGGAAGATCAAGGACAATGATCTGTTATGGCTTCTTGATAGTATTATTGATAGTGCTCCCGGGTTGCCGATAGGTAACTACTTATCACAGTATTTCGCAAATTTTTATCTTACATATTTTGATCATTGGATCAAAGAGGACAAGCGTGTAAAATACTATTTTAGGTATTGTGATGATATGGTAATTCTTTCAGGGAACAAACCATATTTACATGAGTTACTATTCGAGATCCGGAACTACCTGCAGGATATTAAACTTGAAGTAAAGGATAATTATCAGGTATTTCCAATTGATGACCGTGGAATCGATTTAGTTGGATATGTCTTCAGACATACGCATATTTTACTTAGAAAAAGCATAAAACAAAACTTTGCAAGAATGCTTAAAAGGAATAAAAATCCTCAGTCTATCGCTTCTTACAAGGGATGGGCAAAACATAGCAACAGTAAAAACCTAATTAAAAAACTATTGAATGACCAGATTTAGTGATTTAAATATTAAAATATCAATAAAAAATTTTGAAGGGGACAAGATCCGGATAGAAAGGATATTTAACCGACAAATAACGGTCCATGATTTTAAAATTGAAGATTCAAAAGTTTCATCATATAAAGAAAAAGGGATAACTAAATTTTTAACCCTACAAATATCGATAAAAGGCGAAAAATATATTCTGTTTACAGCATCAATGGGACTTATTGAAGAAATTCAAAAAGTCCCAAAGGATAAATTTCCCTTCGAAACAATAATAGTTAACGATAATAAAATATATGAATTCACTTGATAAAACGCAATAACCTATGAAAAGTTTAAGACAGATTGAGAGAGAGTATAATCGTATGCTAATAAATATGGGGAAGGAGCCGCCTCGCAAGGATAAAATAAACATTTATACCTGTGCAAATGGGCATACAATAAAAACCATTGATATTGACAAGGGGACTACTCCATTCCTTTTAAATTGTGGTGTTTGTGGTGCCGAAGCAAAAAGTTCTTTTTATAAAGACGATAATCCAGAACTTAATATTTCACATGAATTTTATCGTCCGGACCTCTTTTATGTAATGAAGAAACTCAGGAAACACCCAGAGCTTTTAGAACACGTGTTAAAAGGAGGACTTCTTTGTAGGAAAGTAATCAAACCAACACCAGAGATTATTACTCCCGGTTAATTTTAAACAGTGATTTAATAAACTTAAACGCATATATTTTATGATAATAGTATTAATAATCAGCGCACTAATCAACATATACTTCGCACTAAAAACATTAAAACGAAAAAAGATGGAACAGGATCAATTAATATTAACATTCTATATTGGTAATAATGGAAGGACCATTGCCAATAATCAAAACGGAAAGATTTGTTTACTTGACATAGAATACTGTAAAAAAAATAAAATATATGTCAAAGCTGGCGAAGACTGGAGATGTGCTATATCAATTGAAAAAGAGCACGTACTTATTGTACAACCAATAACAAGGACTCTGACGGCGCAAGAGAATGAGCAGTTATTTGAGATTAAGAAAAATGAACTAAGCGAGAAGTATAAAAAAGGAAGTCCGGGCAGCAACGGCAGGAGAACCTCTTAACCTGTGTTTGCTATAATGCCCGGACAATGAATGATCAGAACGATCAATGAATACAAAGTTAATATAGAATAATTAACTATTAATACAACGGAACTTTCAAAAGGTTTCCGCAAATCAATTAAATATTTCAGATAGAGCGTTATGGAAATAATTGATCAAACAGGCAATAGTAAGATTGCGGCCAGAATTAGACAAATGGCCGGGATATTTAAAAAACATATAAAGGTAACAGTGAGCCAACATGCTCCGGAGAGTATTCAACTAACAGGAGCTCTTCCAAGAACAAGGGGGTGGAAATTAGTTACAGATATCCCTATTCGGACGTTTGGAAGGAAGGACTATGTAAAATTCTTATTACAAACCAAATTTAAAGAGGTCTGGATTAAAGTATCAACAGCCGGGGGGCATTCTAAAATATACATAAGGTAAACTCTTTGATCAAGCCATAAAATCGCTATGAAATACAACATGTAAAAGTGTTGTATTTTTTTTGCGGAAGAAGAAATAAAAGGAATTAAACATAAATACATTCAACATAGCATAACTTTGATAATTATTTGCTGTATATAAGATCATAAATAGAGAATGGTTACGATAAGCAAAAACACAGACAAGGGAGGTATTGAACTTTCCTTCCCCGGGAAACCAACAGATGAAATATTAGCATGGATTAAAGCCCATGGCTACGCATGGAGTAAATTCAATAAGATCTGGTGGAAAAAATTCAGTGATAATTCATGGCAGTTAGTACATGAGTATTTTGACCAGCCAATACCGGGAGAACCTGCCTCGGTAAAAACACCAGAGTCAATAGGTGAGCCTACTGGGGAACCATTGTTTTACGGGATAACGGCAGATGAGTTTATCTTACTTGACATAACAGCCAGCTTAAAATCCTTTGCCCGGAATGAAGCATTAAAGCGCAATAAGATTTTTGAAAAGAAAGATAACCTTAAGGCATCCTTGATAAAGAAGAAACTAATGTTAAAGAACGGAGCCATCAATGATATGGGCCGTACTATTCGAAAGAACATCATAGCTGGAGGAGATTACAATTCCGGATCATACTATTCAGGTTACGATAAGATTATCAATGCACACTGGAAGAAGCCGGAAGAACAAAAAGCAGAACCGGTAAAAGAACGTCCATCAGCATGGATCACGCCAGATACACAATTTTCCCCGATTATTGAGAAAATAAAAAAACAGCATCCCGGAACGGAAGTTGATTTAGCAAAGCAAATTGATTTAGGAAGAAAGATTGAGTCAGAGCATACTAATGATGCAACCGAAGCAATAAGGATTACCTATGATCATCTCTGGGAAGATCCGAAGTACTACACGAAAGCAAAGCCAGCTAATTGGGCTGAGAAGGAATTAGAGAAAGAAAATAAGCCAGAAAAAGATTTTATCAAAGAGCATATTATAATAGGGAGTATTCCGAAAGTTGAATTTAAGCCTGAAAAAATAAGCGAATTAACAAAAGGTAGCTTTTATTTGAGATTTACCGATGATCCTTCCGCTGATCTTGAGCATAAGTACTCACGGTGGTATATGGACGATATGGAACTCGAAGCTGCCATTGAAAGAGGATTAAAAGAAGGAAAGGACTATTTTAAAGATAATGCTGTGGGCGAATATTTCAAACTTCATACTGGATTATCTGGACATAAACTTGAATCTGAAACTCTTGCAGGCGCAATAAAAGAAGTTGAGTCAAAAAATAATTGGTTCCGCAGAGCAGACGAAGATAGTTGGGCAATATTTGAAGATGACGAAAGTGTTTTTTCAGTTAAGCAAGACACCCCAGAAGGAAATACCTTTTATCCTTACAAGGTTCATTTTTTTAAAGAATATAACAAAACACAAGGACAAGATTATCGCAAAATCTTTCTCCGTGAACAGGAAGGATTAAAACTCTATTTAGTTGACGGTGAGCAAGTCCGAAAGGATAAAATAATGTTTGTTTCCGGTGGTCATGGTTACGTTTATGACTGGATTCCAAAGGATGAGGTCTGGATTGACGACAACCAAAAGGATAAGCCTGCGGATATGGAAGCCACTATCAAACATGAGTTATTTGAGATAGGCAAAATGCGTGATGAAGGATTAGATTATGAATCAGCTCACGAATTAGCAAACAAGATGGAAAAGAAAGTCCGGCAAGAGGCGAAATTAGATACTCCTGAATCAAAAATAGCTTTTCTTAAAACTATTTCATTTATTGAAACTGGAGAAAAAAAGACTGATAACGATTACGAACCGGATGATGCTGAATATAATCAAAGGAAGGTTTTTGTTCCGGTATATTTTAATTTATGGCATTATGCAGACAATACTGATCCTGATTCCGAAAGTTTTATAGATATTGATGAAGCTATTTCAGATTTGCCAAAGCCCGGACGTGGCGAACCGGATAAATATTTTACCCCTGTAAAAGAAATGCGCCTTTATCTTCAGGAACAATTGATTGATTCAAAAGGCGATGTAGCTGATGAAGGTAAAATATTTAGCTATAAAGATTTTATCGACAAGTATAAAGATAATGATTTTGTGAAACAATTCGGCATAGATGATCTGATTACGGACAATTCATTTATCTCCAGAGAATCAACGGCAGAAACGCTACTTAATGAGGTTTATTTTGGTATTGACAAGGACCTGATAAAACAGTACGAAGAAAATGGAGTTAAATTGAATATATCAACTCAGAAGCAGGGGAAATATCGAACTATTAATGTTGAGAATGAGCAGGGCGATGAAGTTGGCAGTATTAAGCTTAGAATTGCCGATCATTCATATAATCCTGCAAACAACGATGTCGATGCACAATCAGGTAACTTTATATCTGTTGAGATAGCAAACAAAAATGAAACAGCAGGGCGATTCCATGGCAAATTTGGGATTCAATTTACAGGTGATGATAATTATAATGATGTTATTGATGCTGTAAATGAACGAGTAAAGGAGATTATTGATAGATGGGATATCAAACCATTAGTTATGGAAAAGGAATTTAAATCGGATAAATTTTTATCAAATATAACTGAATTACGAAAGTTTGTTTCTGGAAGCCAGATTGAAGCTTTAATGCATTTAATCAGGAGCGAAGAAAGAGAGGCCGGTCTTGAGATAGTAGATAACCTAATCAATACTATCAAAACAATGCCAAAGACTTATGAAACTGAGAAAATAAAAACCGAAGACAAAATTGTTTACCTGCATTATTTCAAAGGTGGATCAGATTTCTATATTGTAGAACGGGATAAGGAGGTTATACAGCATCATGCATTTGGGTATTCAATATTGAATCAGGATTATGAGATGGCGGAATGGGGTTATATTTCAATAGTTGAACTAATCCAAAATAATGTTGAACTTGATTTTTACTGGACTCCTAAGAAATTTAGTGAGGTTAAGAAGAAATGGTCCTCTGAAGAAGAAAAAACAGAAAAGCCAGCAACCAGAATAGTTGTTGAGTGGAGTGAAGGGAAGTCGGGCCGTGATTTCCCGATAAAAGACATGGATGAGCTACAGGTTTTTTTAAGGGAAGCTGGTAAGACAGACAATCCAAAAAATACGTATATAAAAAACAAAATTCTCTTTGATGGCAAGCCATACAGGGTTGATGTTGGTGAGATGACGGATGATTTTGATTATGAGAAAGAGAATATCATGGACTATCTAAAAAGAGTTTATCCAGATAAAGGCTGGTCCATATATGAGTCACCCCAGAGTGTTAACAGTTCAAAATACATTGAGTTTCTTGAAAAGCTTCACGAGTTAGATCTCTGGAAGGAATTTGAATGGCCGATAGGTACCGTCAGGGAATACCGGAAGTTTATTCTTCACGAGGGTAATGAACGTGCCGTAACAGATCTTGGTATAAAAGAGAGTTTAAAGGATGTAACTAAAGGAGGTAAGCGATATACTGAGGCTATAATAAGTATTAAGCCCGGTCAGGAAGATTTAAAGGATGAGATTGAAGCAGCTTATCAGGAGAATACCGGGACGAAAACAATTATACAGCCGGGAGTAAAGGCATTACCAATAGTCAGATATAATGACATTGAGTATTTTGTTGACTGGAAGCTTCAGGAAGTTCGTAATATAAAAACTGCACAATCAATTAAGTTTACCGATATCCATAAAGATGAATTAAAAGCTGCAATAAGGTTTTTAAGAGCCAACGAAGGTCCAAATGTTTCAATGCCGGGATTAGATGAACCAGAATCAGAGAAAAAAGATATTTTAAAAGAAAGTTCAACTTCAAAAGTTTTAATAGATACTCATAATCAAAAATTTGAGTTTTTAAAAATTAAAAACAGAAGATTTACTTATTGTAATAAAACCGGGGAATTAGTTTTAGGTGGTAATAACATAGATATTAGTTCTCATTCTCAGGAGCATTTTGATCTTGGTGTAAAATCTGATATTGATAATTGTTCCCGTGGATGGATGGGTACTGGTAAAGATTATCCAGATGGTATAATCCATTTTGCGCCTAATTATACTATTGAAATGCTCAGAGAACCACAATATTTTAATGAAGCGTTTGATACATTAGAAATGATTTTAAAGAATGGAGCAAACTATAATACAATTGTGCGTGGTTTTGGAAAAGTTCATGAACAAAAGATATCTGATATAATGCCTGAGAAAAAAACAGAACCAACAAAAGCAACATTATCTACTTCCGATTATAAGAATGAATTTGAACTCAATAAAGCTATTGAATCATTGCTTGACAAAAAATGGAATGACAAAACAGATACATGGTCTGCTGAAGAGTTACAGTTCATAAAAGGCTATACTGGTTATGGTGGGTTGGATAAGTTTGGAGAAATAACAAAAGCCAGTCTTTTTGAATATTTCACCCCGGATCAGGTTATTGAAAAGATGTGGGGACTTGCATATAAATATGGATATAAGGATGGCCCGGTTTTGGAGCCGAGTTGTGGTATAGGCCCGTTCTTTGATCGAAGGTTTGTAAGTAACCTTATTGAAAAGACCGGTTACGAAATAAATAAGTATTCTGCAAGGATAGCAAAGTTGCTTTATCCGGAAGCCAATATTAATGATGGTCAGGACACAAAGTATTTCGAACAGTTATTTATTGTAAAAAATTATACTGTTAGGAGTAAAGTAATGCCAAGGTACCAGTTAGTTATTGGTAATCCCCCATATGGAACAGTTGGAGGTATTTATATGGGTATGGGTGAAAAGAGTTATACCCATGCAAATAACTACATCGATTATTTTATATTAAGGGGACTGGATCTTCTTCAAAAAGACGGATTACTTATTTTCATTATCGGTGCAGAGACAGCCAGTGGAGGAGTCCCATTTTTGGATCAGAACATGAATAAGGTTAAGGAGATGATCAATGAGAGAGGAAGACTTATTGATGCGTACAGGCTTCCGAGTGGAGTATTTTTAAGAACAGATGTAACAAGCGATATTGTAATATTTCGTAAAAAATAGATGCCAGTAATATTAGTAAATAACGCAGCCAGTATTGAAGTTGACATTAGTGCAGCTTTAAAATATACCGTTACAAAGGGTGCATTTGATGTTGTATTAGAGAGCACCGGGAATGATTCTGGCATGGTTATAATAATACTTAGATCACATGCTATTACTGAGAAATTCATAAAGCTTGACTGGCGGGATATTTCTTCACCATTAGTTGAGAGTGCAGAACAATTAAGGGATTTGTTATTAAATTGGAACATTCCATCTACAATAATAGCATCATCAGCATTACCAACAGGTGCCGCTACTGCATTAAACCAAACAAATGGTAATCAAAAAACAAAAATAGTTGATTTAAACGGTAATGAAAATTCTCCTCTATATCCAATTCATGTAGGTTTTAGTAAAATTTATGCTACCGATGTTATTGAAACTGAAATAATAAGTATCGGTTGGCAAGGGAGCGTATTAGATGCTATAAAAAGAATTAATAATGGTGTATATAATGTGTCATCTACTAATCCAAAAGTATTATACATTCCTTTTTATGAAACTCTATATTTAGATGCTGTTGGATTAGGAAGTACAGTTAATTTTGGGAGGACTTTCTCTAATGTTAAAATAGATCCTATTGGAAGTGATGGAACTATTAGGCCGGGAGGGATAGATGATTCTGCTAATAATACAAAATATGGCACTAATCTTTATCAATTTCAACCAACGGCCTGTATTGCATTACAGATTTCTTTTAAAACTGCAGATCCTGTTGGTCTAACAAATATTACCATTAGAAAAGAATTGCTTGTTTTGGCTACTATTCAAGGTATTGATGAAGATACAGGTCTTGCTACTTATATAAAGACTTCAGGTGGGGATTTTAATGTATTAGCAAGATTACGTAATGCTACTGGGAATACAAAAATTAACCCTGCCACGTCTGATAACCAAACGACAGAACTTGGCCGATTAGGTAAAATTTATGATACGCTGACCAGCACGTATAAAGGATTACAATTTAATGCTGAGTCTCCACAAATTTGTGCTCAAAATTATCTATATTCAATGGCAGAAGGGGGTATTACCGGGCATACTTTATTTAGTAAAAATGGAAGAGTTTCTGGCGTTAACAATTTATTAGTTGATGTATGGCCGGGTGAAGGTGGAACAGCGGGTATTTATGTTTTTCCTCCATCTGCAATACAAATGCATGTTGCATCATCCTCTGCCAATGATGCGAACGGTAATACAGGAATAAATAAGTTAATGATTGTTGGTTTAGATTCTAATTATGCAGAAATAACCGAAGAAGTAACAATGAACGGTACTGGCGCAGTAACTACCACAAAGAGTTTCTTAAGAATAAATTTTTGTTATGCAACAATTGTAGGTACTGCCCAAGGAGCTGTTGGAACAATTACTATAAAAAATACAATTGATACAATTACGTATTCTGTAATTAATATAGGATTAACAGCTTGTCGGCAATTAATTTATACAGTTCCTGCAGGTAAATCTCTTTATCTCACGAGCGTTGTTGCTGGTAGTGGTGCTGGTGGAAACGCTATTAAGTTAAATTCTGTTATTTTTACACCGAAATATAGGTCTTATGGTTCTACTGTTTTTTTACCAGTAGGAGAATTATTAACTATAAATTCAGAGACGGTAAGACCATTAGAAGCGCCAGCTAAATTTTTGCAAAAAACAGATATAAAGATGTCAGCTCAAGGAGATTATGCAACAGGAGCATCGACATGCATTGCTGCAGTTAGAGGGTGGTTAGAATAATATTTATAGAGAATAAATTATATGATAAAACTTAGAGATAAAACAGAATTAATTCCTTTTATATTATTTGCTATTTTTGTTGGTGTAATAACATTTTGCATAATAAAAGGAACCAGAAAAGGTACCGTACAGATGAAAGAAGATGTTTTATACATAAAACCAAGTTCAGAAACCAAATAAGATTAAACCGATGGCAGCATTAAAAGACAGAACCGAATTTGTTCCTTTTATTTTATTTGCTATTCTTGCAGGAATTGTAGCCTACGCAATGATTAAAGGACGTCCACATTATTTAACTCAGGCCGAACAGGATGCTATTTATGGTAAAAATGTATAATTATGCCGTATTCAAAAAAAGCTTTATATAAGCATAACAGGCAAAAGCCTCCGAGTCATTTTATAAAAGGCACTTTCAAAACAGTACCTTTGAGCCATACAGAATACAAGGGTAAAAAATTTAAAAAACCCGGATCAAAAGCTATTGTGGGTAGATTAAAGACATGTTATCGTAAGCCAATAAAAAGAGGAGGAAAACTTAGGGCAAACAGGATCCAATCAATTCTTGTCCCGAAATAAAATAGCAGTATGAATTTCAGATAATAATAAATGGTAATGGAAATAAAACTTAAGCATTTTATTATAGCGCTTGGAGTTGCTGTCATGGCAAATATGATAGCAATGTATATTTATGATCATTTGAAAAATAAAGAGACTTAAAATGGGACCCGAATTAAAGACTAAAACACCAGATCAGTTAATGGATAGGCTCAAAGAGCTAATTGCTATTGAACTGGATCACTGTAATAAGTTTGACTGGCCATATGTATGTAAAATATCATCAACTTCTGAAGGCAAGAAAACCATTGAAAACATGATTATCAATCACTGCATTCAATCAGGGATAACTGTTGGTCAGGCATTGGAGAAAATAGAGAGGGCTTATAATCCTAATAAAATGGAAGACTGACTATGAAGAGCAATGAATCAGAATATAGAAATTTTGTTTTACCAGCATTGGTTATTGGTAAAATAAGTTCTTTAATAAAAAAGGATGATACAGCAGAAATGCAGTCTTCAATAACGTCTGAATTTGAAGCATCGAAAGCAGCAATACAAGCAGCGCAGGCAGAGGAAGATGAAGCAGCAGAAAAAGCAAAAAAAAGTCAGGCAATTAAGCTTTTTGCTATGAAATGTGTCCCTTATGCAATAGGTGGATTAGTGCTTATTGTATCTATTATTATTGGATATAAAATGTTAAAAAAGAAAAATAAATAATTTAGTGATGGCAACAAAAGAGGAAAATATTAACGTGCTGGAACCGGCAATAAAAGAAAAAGAATTTTCAATATCAGGAGGTTCGTTCTTTAAAGAAAATCCGGATAAATTACTTGCAGAGGAATATGAGGCATCCGGTAGATTCGGTAAAGTAAAAAAGTACAAACCAAAAGAGGGATTGTCAGCTATTGATGCTTTAAAAGAGATACAAACACCTGCTTTTATTGGTCATGGGATAACAGAAGTATCATCTGGGCAATCTGTTTTTAATCCAGTAATCGTAAATACAGAGGTTAGCCCTAATATTCTTACTGCCATCGAGAATACAGAGATAGCCATTGTAAAAAGGCAACGATCAGAAAAACGGGATATACAAAGTTTTGATGAGCCTGCAGCTAAACCAACTATTCCTTTCGAAGATATATTAAGAAATTATAATAAAAATCTATCCGAGGATGAAATAAAAGCATTTTTATGGTATATGCACTCGCAGGGGAATGCATATAAAGGAAAGTGGTTAAATATTCTCAATCCTATGTTATTATCGCAAGATCAGGAATCTGCCTATGTAAACACATGGGTTAAGTCTGGTATTTTATTTTATTATAAAAGTGAACTACAACCAGCATTTCTTTATTTTTCCGAGAATCTTTATGATAAAAAAGCCCAGTTGGAAATTGACAAAACTGATATCATATTAATATATGGTCAGGATGCATTTGATTCTCAGAACAAAAAACTACAAGAAGCATTCGCTCAAATTTATAATAACCGGTTGAAGCTTGATGATCCAGACCCGGATAAGAGGCTTCATTTAAAACCATACGGTGATTTTACAAACAGCATAGAAATTCATAATTGGAATCTTGATAACGAGACAGGAGAGCCTAAGCCTTTTTCTGTTCAGATATCCGGAAGTGAAAAAACGATGGGTGAAATTAATTGGAAGAGTAAAAAGACAGTCATAAATGAATGGAGAGATCCAAAACGAGATCTATTAAATCTTAATGATGCTTTTCGCTGGTATTTAAAATTTGATCCTAACCGGCCCAGCCTTCCGCATAATTTCCAATGGGAAGATATTTTCAGGTATTATCTTGATAAAGGGAAAGCCCCAAAAGATATGGACCCGACTATTGTTGCACGAAACAGGGCGCTGGCTAAAGAAGTTGCTGATAAATTATTCTCAACATTCCTTGCAGAAGTAATACTGGAGAATGACCGGGTTATGATTGAAACTGTATGGAATGAAAGATTTAACAGTAACCTTCCTTTGAGAACAGAAAAAATTCCGGTTGCCTTTGAAGTTGCATTAAGTTATTGGGGAAATGAAACTATGGTTATCGAGCCTGAAAAACGAGAAGCTGTAGCTTTTGCAAGCATAAGAGGCTCATCATTAAATGCTTATCAAGTTGGTGTGGGTAAAGCAAATTTAATGACTTCGAATATTTTAACACCAAAAGGATGGGTTAAAATGAAAAATATACTTCCCGGTATGGAAGTTATAGGGAAGAACGGCAAGCCTACGAAAGTATTAGGTATATACCCGCAGGGAGAAATGCCAGCTTACAGAGTTGTTTTCTCCGATAGTTCTTTCACTGAAGTTACAGGAGATCATCTTTGGGATGTTCAAAATATATGGGATCGTTATACAGGCAAATGGAAAACATTATCTACATGTAAGATTGCAGAAAGGTTATATAACAATCGTGGTAATGCTGTTTATTCAATTCCAATGGTTGATCCAGTTCAGTTTGATCATAAAGACGTTCCTATTGATCCTTATTTGCTTGGGGTATTGCTCGGAGATGGAGGTTTGACGGATCATGTTACATTAAGTAATCCCGAGATTGAGATTCAGGATAAAATCAGACAAATTGTAGAATCATGTGGGTTAAGTTTGAAACCAAAGGGAGGAACTTCTAAAATTGACTTTTCAATAAGTAAAGGGAATAACGGCAAAGTAAGAAACCCTATTTTTGATGCATTAAAAGAAATGGGGTTAATGGGTAAAAAATCAATTGATAAGTTTATTCCCGAAATTTATCTTTATAATTCTATTGAAGTACGGCTTGCCTTATTACATGGGATAATGGATACTGACGGTTTTGTAGATAAAACCGGCTATAGGACTGGTTATAGCACCAGTTCTATACGTTTTGCAAAAGACATAGTGGAACTTGTCAGGAGTTTTGGCGGGACTGTTGGTGAAAATGTCAAACATCCGAAATATACTTATAATGGAGAAATAAAGGACGGACATGAATCCTATGTATTATCAATAAGGCTTCCCGGGCACATTATTCCTTTCTCAACAAAAAAACACCTTGCCAGATTTAAGCCAAAAACAAAATATCAACCAGTCCGTTTTATAAATAGCATTGAGCCTATTGGTAAACATGAAGCTCAGTGTATCAAGGTAGAAAATTCGGATCATCTTTATGTTTGTGATGAGTATATTGTCACGCATAACACTCCAAGCGCAACATTTACCATAGCGCAATTTTTAGATGCGGAATTATGTAAGAGACCGGTTTTGATTGTCCCGAATCAGGTTTATAAGCAGTTTTATTCAGAACTTCATGGTTTGCTTCCTCATAGGAAAATTAATGATCTTTATAACCTTGGCAAAGATTACTATGAGAAGCTTCTGGATGAAAACGGGCAGGTAGCAATGGTTGAAGAGGGCACTATTTCAATGTTCACTTATGAAGGATTCCTGAGGATTGGATTTAAAGAAGAGACACAAGCATACTTACTTGATGTATTACATGATGCATTAGAGCAGATACAAACAGTTCAGGCGTATAGTGAAAGTAAGGCGGCAGAAAAAGATGCGATTCGTAAGGAAGAAAAATTAAAAGGTATGTTAGGGAAGGCATTACAGCAAACCATTACTAATATTGAAGATCTTGGTTTTGATTTTATCTGTTTTGATGAAGCCCATACCTTGAAGAACATATTTTCACAGGTAAAAGCAAAAGGGAAGGCTGATGAAGAGGATAAGGCTGGTAAAAAAATGTATGACATAACCGGCAGTACATCAACAAAAGGGATAAAAGCATATTGTATTTGTTCATATATTCAAAAGAAGAATCATGGCCGTAATGTTCTATTATTAACAGCAACTCCATTCTCAAATTCACCTCTTGAAATATTTTCAATGTTATCATTAATTGCATATGATGAGCTTAACAGGCTTGGATTATCAAACATCAATGATTTCTTTGATAATTATTGTGAGATGAGCTATGAGTTAATAATTAATAGTAAGCTACAGCCCATCCGTAAACAGATATTTAAGGCATTTGATAATTTACAGTCACTCAGGAAGCTTGTTTACAAGTATATGCTACATAAAGAGGCTGGCCGGGCCGATAGTTCCGGGAATATTATTGCGTTGGTTCGTCCTGATAAATGGGTATTACCATACAAGGGGCATTATGATGCAAAAAATAATTTTTTCCCAGCCAAAGAAGATGAGTACATTGATACGGTTCTTCCTTTGACCAACCAGCAAAAAGAGATGATGGATGAAATTATTTCTTACGTGGAGGGGAAAATTCCATATGGTCAACTTACTAAAAAAGGGATGAGAGTAATAGAGGAAGATGAAGATGATATCGATGAAGGTGAAACAAAAGATGTCAAGGAAGAATTAATGCTGCTCGATGAAGATCTGATGGATGATAAAGAGAAGGCAGGTGTTAAAACACTAAGGGGCGTAAATTTTGCCCGTTCATTAGCATTATCTCCATATTTATATGAATTTTCAGGACTTGGGGAACCGGATTATAAGAGCTATATTGAAACAAGCCCAAAACTTACATATACAATCAAAGATATTAAATCTGTCAAAAAATACCATGAAGATAAAAACGAGCCGGTTTCCGGACAGATTATTTACATGGATAGAGGGAAAAAGTATTTTGGTTTAATAAAAGAATATCTTATTAAAGAGGTAGGATATAAGGATCATGAAATTGGGATAATAAGATCTGGCAAAGAGGGAACCGCAAAGCATAAAGATGCTGTAAAAAATGGCTTTAATGGATTTGTGTTTAATGAAGCAACCAAGTCATTTCAGGATATCCCTGACGAAGACAGGATAAAAATAATTATCGGTACTTCTTCAATTCGTGAAGGATTGAATCTTAACAGGTATGCTACTGTATTATATAATTGCAGTATTGACTGGAGGCCAACAGATGAGATACAACTCGAAGGAAGAATATGGAGACAGGGTAATAGTTTCAGTAGTATTCGTATTGTCATTCCTATGATGAGTGATAGTATGGATATATTCATGTTACAGAAGCTTGAACAGAAAACAGAGCTTATAAACTCGATATGGGATTGGGATGGTAAGAGTAATGTATTAAAGATTGAAGAGTTGGACCCGAAAGAGATGAAGCTTGCCCTTATTACAAATCCGGAAGTTATTGCTCAATTAAAGATGGATGACATTATTATTGATCTGGAAGAGAAGATATCAGAGATCAAGAATACAATTACTATTTCACATAATGTTATTGGATTTTATGGGCAACGAGAGAAGTTAGAACATCAACTTGGTACTATAATGACGATAATTAATCCGGAAAAACAATATCCAAGTGTTGAAAGTTTAGTCTCCGATTATGAAAAAACCATGGCGAGATGTAATGAAGAGCAGGATTACATGGATATTATTAAAAATAAATTACGGAGCAAAATACAGAATACTTACCAGTATGATTTTATAAATTATGATTATTCACTCAAACGTCCATGGGATTTTGGAAGAATGAAGGGGTCCATAATAATGATAAAAAAGGCCAAACGATCATTCTTGGATAAATACTCAATAGCTGATGATAAAAAGGCTATTGAAGCTTTTATTGAAACACAGAATGCTCAAATTGGGCGAATGGAAGAAACAAAACAAAATATCTCCAGCAAAGAGCATATCGATGAGCTTATCGAAGAGATTGAACGTGAACGGAAAGAAAAGAAAATCCGATTTAAAACAGTTGATGAAAGGGTTGAAGAATTTGGGAAGTTGAATTATTTGTTAGGCGCTAAGGCAGATATTTCTCATTCGGAAGATTTCAAGATGATTAATATTGTCGGTTGCCCTCCGGTCAACCCTGATGGTAGTCCTGATGTTTCACCAGAAGGTATTAAGAAAATTGAAGCATGTCTGGAAGAAATACCACAAACGAAGGATTTGAATACTGATGACTCAGGAGAATATACAGAGGCCAGACAGAAACTCCATAAGATTATTAAAGGCAAATTAAGATCAGGAATGAGGTGCTCTACGATGCATGAAAAACCTATTGCAATAATGACCGGCGGCGTTCCGGGATCTGGTAAGACTACTTTCCTTAGGAAGTATGCGCCAAACCTTAAAAAAGACAAGATATTTAAGATTGATGCTGACGAAATTCGTTCCATGCTACCAGAATATAAAGGATGGAACTCAAAAGCAACTCATAAAGAGACTCAGGATATTTATAGGGGATTGCTGCAGGATATTTCTGAAGGCAAACCATGTAGATTTGATATTCTATGGGATGGTACTATGAATAAGGCTGAAAACTATTTACCTCTAATAAATGATCTTAAGCATCTGAATTATGAGATATTTATGATTTATGTTCAAGTACCATGGGATATTTCTAAAAAGAGAACCATTAAGCGCTATGTTGACGGATCAAAAGAAGGGGAATATGGCCGTTACGTGCCGATTAAAGTAGTTGATGAAGCTAATCAGAACGGGATAAAGGCATTTAATGATATTAAATTCAAGGCAGATGGTTATATGGTTGTTGACGGTGTTACCGGGCAGATCATTGAAAATGGAGGGAAGGATATTCTTAAAGATCGTGGCTATTTTGATAAAGAGCCAACTGAAAAGGATGTGAATATTAAAAAGGCAAAAGCAAAAGCCATTGCAATGAAACAAAGAATTAGAATATTAAAACTAAAAGAAGAATAATCATGGGACTATCAATGAAAGATAGGTATGCAAAACTTGATATAAGTAAGCTGCCTGTAAGTTATAAAAAAGAGTTTGAAGAAATGTATTCAGGAACAAGCGGATTTACGGATGAAGATCTAAATGATGTCTTTGCCGAAAACTTCAATGAGATGTATTCTCTTGTTGAAAAGAACTATCCGGTAGCAATTAAGAATGGTGGGGTTATAAAGAAGGTAGGCCCAGAAAAAGTTAAAGTAATTAAACCAAAAAAGGTAAAAAAAGAGCCAGTGAGTGTACCATCAGCATTGAAGAAAAAATTATCAATAGAAGATATTGAGTTTATCGAGAGTTCTTTGCGTAATGATGAATCAAGCACTGATGCTGAACTTATTTCTCATTTTGTAACAGAGACAGGGATAACGGAAGCTAATGCCGCTAAATGGGTTAAATTAAGAAATAAATATCTGGCTGCCCCTGTTGAAAAAAGTATTTCATATTCGGAACGGACTAAGCTTAAAAAAGAAGCAAGAAAAAGCAAGGATGTAGTCAAGACACGGGATGACATTGAATTTGATCGCAAAAGCAAAAAAAACATTGGGGAAACATTCTACGATGATAACGGGAAGGAATGGAAGTGTAAAGGGTATAATGCGAAATTGGATGAGTGTGTGCTTGAAGATGCTGAAGGGAAAGAGATTTCATCCTGCTTGAAAGATATGTACACCACTAACCCTGTTACTAAGCGCCAGAAAGGTAATCTGGTTGATGAATGCAAGGATACTTTAAAAGAGGCCGGATATACAGTAAAGGAGCATAAGGCCGGTACTAAAAGTTTAAAGAGGTCAGTCCCGAGACCAGAGAAAGTAATTATAAAAGAACGTGTTGAAGATACCTTCACTCCGATACTAAAAGATTTAACTGGCAGTGAGGAAAAGGAGAAAGAAAATAAAGAGATTATTGCCGTCATGGAGGAAATTAAAGGATTATTTACCACGTTTATGAACAGGTTAAGTAATCTTGCAGATGATGGCAAATTGAAACAACTTCAAAAAATTAAAGATCTGTTGAAAGATATCATTGATTAAATGGCTGAGTCTAAGGAAAAATTTGGTATTATTGGTATTGTTGCCTTGGCCGCAATAGCTTTTTTTGTATGGAGATACTGTAAAAAAAAAACAGTACAGCCAGAGCCAGCAACTACTGAATCGGAAATAAAAGATGAATTCGGTACTGATCCTAACTTTAATCTTAAAGATTATTGTCAGAATATTGTTTACCGGCCATTGTCATCAACAAATTTAGTTTCAACAAATTTACTTGGTAAGGGATGGTGCTTTAAAGGAGACACTTCGTTTAGAGATTCAGTTAAGGGTTATGGTAGCGGATACGCTGATTCACAGGCAAAAAATTATATTAAAAGGAAACAGGAAGAAGCTATATTGGTTAATAATAAGCTTTGTGTGCAATTCCGGCTTATTAACAGCACGGCAGTACCAATAACAACTGATGTTTTGAATGTTAATAATGATATTGCACCTTTTAATCCTGCGCCTCACTCTCCGGTTGCTTCTCCGGCTACTGGATTTTTATTGAACGCTTTCACTGCTAACTGGTTGGTAGCAACAGGCGCTTTGGGATATTATCTTGATGTTGCAACAGATAATTCCTTTATTTTTATGGTTTCTGGGTTTAATAATAAAGATGTTGGTGATGTTCTTACCTATGATATTACCGGTTTAAGTGAAGGAACAATTTATTATTACAGATTAAGGGCTTATAACAATGTTGGTACAAGTGTTAATTCAAATATC
>Ga0172381_10001481_pt1 | contig 27512 bp, 27 predicted proteins | sample Leawel6488metaG_FD_119754 | JGI IMG/M metagenome (GOLD analysis project Ga0172381, IMG submission 119754) | Leachate microbial communities from a municipal landfill in Southern Ontario, Canada - Leachate well 64-88 metaG | ecosystem: Engineered > Solid waste > Landfill > Unclassified | place... | reverse complement strand
GCCCCGCGTGGTCACGGAAAAAGCGTCCAGGTAATGGGCAAGATAATACACACCCTCGGGCGCAATCCCAATGCCAGGGTAAAGATTATCGGTGCATCGGATGACAAGGCCAAAGAAATCCTCGGGTTAGTCCGTGAAGTAATTGCGAACAACCCTAAAGTGCAAGAGGTATTTCCGAATCTGATCATTGATACTGTCCGAGGCGATACTAAGACAGCGTTCTTTGTTGTCCGAGATATACAGCAAAGAGACGCTTCGGTTGAAGCTGCAGGTGTTCTGTCTGCTGGAGCTGGTGGCCGTGCAGACCTTTTAGTTTGTGACGATATCGTAGACATGAAGAATGCAGTAATTAACCCCGCTTTGCGCGAACAAGTCCTCAGTGTAGTACAAGAAACGTGGTTCAGCTTAGTAGCCGCTACAGGCACGATTATATGGATATGCACACCATACCACGTGGCAGACGCCACACATAGGCTAAAAGCTACAGGATCATTCGAAGTGTGGTGGCATCCGGCTATCGAGTATGTTGTTCAATACGATGAAGAGGGCAACCCCAAAGTTGATCCAAAAACCCAGCAACAAGTAGTAGTCAAAAAGATACTTTGGCCCGGAAAGTGGTCAGAGGAACTACTTGAAGCAAAGCGGCAGGAAATTACTGATCGACCATTTGCTCGTCAGTACCTGTTGAATGCTATGTCGGATGAGGAGAGAACATTCCCGGAGAGTGCTCTCGAAAGTAGTTTCGATTATACTATTGCCGACATCGGAGAGGAAATTGGAGAGGACTGGCCGACATACGGCGGTGTAGACCTCGCATCTGCACTGGGTAAAAAGAATGCGTGGACGATCATCTTTACACTTGCGAAGAATCCCCATACAGATAAATTGCACATCAAAGAGATTTATCGTAAGCGCATGAAGTTCCCTGAGATTATGAAAGTGATGGTAGAGCAGTATCGTAAGCATAATTGGAGACAATGCCTGGTAGAAAACAATCAATTCCAGCAGGCAGTTATCGACGCATTGGCTGATGTCGATCACACAATGCCAGTAGAATCGTTTACTACCGGAGTCAACAAAGCTAACGAGCAGGTAGGTTTGCCTGCAATGTCTGTTGATTTTGCAAAATCCAGGTTTGCTATTCCGGCAGCGAAGTTCCCACTTGCCCCTGATGACCTCAGTATGTTGGGTATATTTATGAATGAATTGCGAACACACCCCGGAGGTGAGTTTAGTGATACTATTATGGCATGCTGGTTTGCATGGACAGCAGCCAAGAGAGCTTCAGGCGATTTCGAAGATGCTTGGATGGATGCCAGCAAACAGTAATGAGTCTGGCTTTTTCAATAGAAATGTGGTATTATAGAATGGAATAAAAGCGCAGGAGACACAATTATGGCGTCACCCAATGGACAATATGAAGGTTCTGTTAATTTGTATGGTGGAGCATCGGGAACAAACACCAATGCTGATTCGCCATGGTGGGCTAAGAAACTTGGTAGGTTTCTGAAAACCCTGTTTGACCCTGATACACCAGGAGAAACATTGCATCCTGTAGCTAATGTCGGTAACGGTATGGTATCGACAGCAGTGACCGATACGACTTCAATATCCAGCATGGCCAATGCATGGCGTGTGCACCAAACTCGGAAATCAATTTATCAGGACATTAATAGAATGGATTCCGAGGATGAAATTGTTGCGACTGCTCTCGATATCATTGCTGATTGTTCGGTATCTTATTCCGAAACTGCGGATCAAGAATTTAAGATCAGGTCCGAAAATCCCAAGGTAGAAAAGGTGCTTACCGATCTTGTGCGTAGACTGGATTTGAAAAATGACAGTTGGCAAATATGCCGAGATATGGTCAAGCACGGAAATGAGATGCGTGAAGTCGTCATTGACAGGGCAACCAATCGCATAATCGCATTCAAGCAAACCATCAGCTACCAAGTCTACCCGAGAACCAATAAACATGGTGACAAGATTCCTGGGTGGGTAGTCAAAACTGATGGGGATGTATTCACAGGCAAAGAATACAATCTGGAAGAGTGGCAAATTGTGCCATTTATATTTGGGTCACGATCAGGCTTTTTAGCCGTTCCTCCTCTGGCGTCAGCGCGTAGAAACTGGATTCGTTTGACCAAGATCGAAGATGGCATGGCTATTGCTCGACTTATACGTGCTTACGATAAAATTGTTCACAAGATTCCTGTTAGACAGGACATGCCTCGTGATGAAATCCTTGCCCGCATTCGACAATACAAAGATGCAATCAGCAAACGCAGAATCCTTGATTCCAGCGGATTGATAACCCAGGTTGATGCACCTCTCGATGTCCAAACAGACTTTTATCTGCCGGACGACGGATCAAATCGTGGTGGGGTAGATATTCTGAGTGCCAACAATGCTCAGCTGGGTAACTTGAATGATGTCGTGTATCAGAGAGAAAAACTGCTGAGCAGACTTCAGGTTCCGCTGGCTTACCTGCAGATCACTTCCGCACAGAAGACTCACCTTACGTCTTCATCTAACAAGAAGTCCGATGTGGAGCTACAATTTGCTCGTATGCTTCGGAGAGTCCAGCGCCACCTTAAAAAGGGTCTGCATAGACTCTGTGACATAGAATTGCTATTAAACGGTATTGCCCCAGAGGAAGGTTTGTACACTATCGAACTCACTCAGATTAATACTAAGGACCTGCGGGAAGATGCAGAAATTGAGCTGACTTATGCACAGGCTGCCACTTACTTTGTTGAGGCATTCGGTAGTTTGCCACCGGCACTTTTGGCTGACAAGTTCATGCATCTTAACCCTGAGCAGCAAAAACTACTCAATGAGTTCTTAGATAAATATGGTGACAGACTTTCGACAGCACGGGTCAAGGGTATTGAAAATAAAGCCAAGCCTGCTGCTCCTAGTGGATTCGGTAAAAGTTCGGCAACTCGATCTACGGAACAGCCACCAGCCAAAGGCGCAGGCAAAAAGAAACAATCTGTGCCTATTGATGCTTTGGTTGATGTGTTTTATAGTTTGACTGAAGAAATTAATCAGGATTTTAGAGCGCAAGGTATTGATGTGCCTGAACTCGATGAGAGCCACCGCAATGTTATCGAAGCCAACTTACTGGCATTGGCTGATAGGACGGTAGTGGTAGAATGATAGAAATCCTTAATGAGGATTGTCTCACCGGCATGAGGCGGAAATTTACCGATAATTCGGTAGATTGTATCGTTACATCTCCGCCATACAACTTAGGAATAGCCTACAAACACTACAATGATCACATAGCGCGACAAGAATATCTACACTGGATAGCCGATGTATCTTACGAGATGTATAGAGTTCTATCCGACTCAGGGAGTTTGTTTTTAAACCTCGGATCAAAACCTACCGATCCATGGGTTGCCTATGATGTCATTGATGTATTCAGGAGGAACTTTCAACTACAAAATCAGTTTATTTGGGTAAAATCTATTGCTATAGATAGCAAGGGCTCGTATGGACATTACAAGCCCCTAAACTCTCCAAGATTCGTAAACGATTGTTTCGAATTCATCTTTCACTTGACCAAGGATGGTAATGTGCCGATTGATAGATTATCTATCGGTGTTCCTTACTCCGACAAGACGAATGTAAAGCGTTGGAACGGAGTTAAGTCCGACATTAGGTGTCGAGGTAATGTGTGGTACATTAACTATCCTACAACTCAAAAGCGCAAATCGCATCCTGCCACATTTCCTCCAACCCTAGCCAAGCGGTGTTTTATGCTACATGGAGTAGAGCAAATCAAAGTTAGTCTTGATCCATTTTGTGGTGTGGGCAACAGTGCCCTTGCTGCAAAAGAACTAGGAATAGACTTTGTAGGCTTTGAACTTGATAAAACCTACTGTGATGAGGCTATAAGTCTTATTGGAGGATAGTATGATCGCAGCAATGTGGAAACCAGCATCTATGAGTCAGTTCATTGAGGATTACTTGGGAGGTGCTAGTGATTTCGACCTAGCAAAACAGCATGGAGGCACACCCGATACAGTTCAAAAGTTAATTAAGCGTTTGCGAGATGAGGAAGGTCTCTATTCTCGAACAGAGATCAAGGAAGCCAAAGCCGGTGAGTGTGACAAACTAAAGTTCGAGTATAAGGGTCTGCGTGAACGCAGAGATTTTAGAGAGTTTCTTCAGGTTGCCCGCACAAAAGTTGAAATCGAATCCATATTCGGTGATACAACCTCTGAACTACTGGCCGAAAAGTACCCCGGTCTTAACCTATTCTCCCAGCTCAATAACTACGGTAAGGAGATATACATCCTCTTACCTGAAGTTGATCGAGCAAAGATTAAGTTAAAAGAACGTAGTTGGAAGTTCTTTCACTCAGAGTCAATCGAGGGTACGTTTAATCAGCCTTACCAACTCGTGCAGCTGCCCGACGAGATGTTTGACAACCCAGAAAAAGAGGTTATCATAGCGCCTCTCTTCGATGTTCACTTTGGGCACTATGGACATAAAAGAGAAAAGTTGCTTTCGTATATTCGATGGATTGAAGAGACTCCGAATATACTGACTTTTATCGGCGGAGACCTCCAGGAAAATGCACTCGAAACAGGCAAGGGAATGACTTACTCCCAAGAGTTCCCACCGGACATGCAGATAGAGGGCATCAGTCAGATACTTGCCCCCATCGCGCATAAGATACTGTTTGCAATGCCAGGTAACCACGAACGAAGGAGTATCAAAGCCGCTGGCATAGACCCCATGAAAGTGACAGCACAGATTTTGGATGTCCCTTACTTTAATGGTCCGGTCTACTGCTCCATTATGGGCAAAGAGCATCGGTGGCGCATTTACGCATTTCATGGATTTACGAACTCTCAAACAAAAGGTGGTAAGTTAAACGCGGCAGGCAAGCCCCGAATCTTTACAGATTTTGTCAATTTCTATGTTTCGGGACATACGCACGATCCGATTGTTAATCCCGAAACTTGCATCGTAGAAGACCCTGAGCGCTGCAGACTAATTTACTGCACTCAATGGACTGTCGTATGTCCTAGCTTTATGCGCTGGGAACAAACTTATGCCTATGAGTTTGGATATCCACCTCCGGGAAAAGGTGGGGTTGCTATGCGACTATATGCAAATGGAGATTATAGTGCCAACCTAAGAGACCACAATTCCTAAATATTTCTCGATTAATTTAAGGGCTTAGCTGGTAATTATACCTGCTAAGCCCTTTTTTGTGTTATAATAAAGTGATGGACACCCCTAAGATATAGTTTTTTGCTAAACTATTATCAAGTAAAGTATGTGAGGTCGATCACAAATGAGCAAACTACTCGCAGGACCGAAAGCTCGACTTTTAGTGACACAGGTTGCCAAGCGCAAAGATGTGACACCGGAAGCGGGTAAGAAAAAGTATGGAAACGTAAAGTTTGCCGATACGGTGAACAAGAAGTATCCACTTGATACCGAGGAGCATATTCGTGCGGCATGGAGCTACATTAATATGCCAAAAAATGCGGCTAAGTATTCTGCTGGCGACTTGAAAGTTGTAAAGAGTCGAATTAAGGCAGCTGTGAAGTCGAGCGGTATCACAATCTCTGCGGATGACAAACAGGACTTTGAGGCACTAAACCATAGCACGCTTCTTCCGGTGACCCAGGACCATTATCATATGGAAGGGTCCGAGGAAGAACATCTGGCTGCAGTTTCTCTTGCGTTCTGTAAATGGAAGAAAACCAAAGACTGGAATGATTATTATTGGGCATCGATTCTCGGAGTTTTCGATGATCATATAATCTTCTATGTGGATGAGTATTCCAAGGGGATTGAATATTTTGAGGTCGGCTATGAAACCGACGAAGACAGTAAGATCACTATTTCAGGCGAAGTCGAAGAGATTAATGTAAAGCTTGTAAAAGAGAAACTTAATATCTCCGATGAAGATGCCAACGACGATGAGGAGCAAAGTGCAACGATGAAAGACAAAGAAGAAAAGAAACAAGATGCGGTAGAAGATGGAAGTGTCATCGCTGCTGCGGCTGCTGCCACTCCCAGTCAGATTGGGGCTGGCACACTTGCTGACGGAGACTCTACCGATGCCAACACTGCTGGAGCCAGTGTTAAGGATGTAAGTGACGACAGTGTTACCAAACCTGTAACACTTACAAACGAAGCTGGTGCAACCGGTGATGATGGTAGCTCGGAAACAGAAGTCAAAGCAGCCCTCGATAAGACAGCCGCTGGCTACAAAGGTGACGCTGCTGGGAGTGATAAAACTCCGGCTGTGTATCCATCGAAGCAAGCTGTTCAAGGCGTTTCTTATGATCAGGCTGGTGTGAGCATGTGTCACATTCAGTCAGTGAAAAAGACTGCCGAAAAGGATGGCAAAACAACGATGAAGATTCAAGGTATTGCTACTCGTGGCGATATCGTGAATCAGGCCGGACAGGTTTATCCTCTGTCAGTTTGGGAATCCAACCTGCCTAGGATGAATGAGCTGGCCGCACAGGGCAAGTTCCTTGGCAAACTGGAACATCCTGATTTTGATCAGGGCCTTGTAGATACTGCAATTAAGTGGGATAGATTCTGGCTGCAGGGAGCCGATGTTTGGTTCGAAGCAACAGTTGTGCCCACTGAGCCTTACGGCAAGAATCTTCAGGCAATGCTTGAATCCGGTGTTCAGGTTGACATGTCTTCCCGAGGATATGGACACTTCGAACAGCAGGATTGGAGAGGGGTCACCCGACCGGTCATGCAGGAAGATTTCATTTGCACAGCAATTGATGCTGTGTCACACGGGGCATCCACTGGGTCTGGCGTAAAGAGCGTCGAATACCAGAGCACAACTAAAACTAATCAAGGAGATACTAAAGTGGATAAGGAAAAAGAAGTCACCCAATCCAAAGCTGAAGCCATTATCGCTAAGGCTACTCTCAGAACTACTCGCGATGCTCTGCTCGCCGAAGCCGGTTTGAATGAACAAGGTATGCGGGCGTATAAGCAGGCTCTCGACAGCGAAACCACGCTGGAAGGGCTTGTTGAGAAGAGCGAGCTGATGCTGCCGACTCTTCAGGCTGTATTTAGTGCCGAGACCAAGACCGAAGAGGTTGTTCAGAGCGCTACCTATCAGCCTACGTTCTTCCAGAAGCAGTCTCAAGAGGAACTTGCTCCTAAGAACGTTGGTGAACTGCTGGATCGTCTGGTTGCCGATATGCCGGATCATTATCCGGGGATGACGGCTGCTCAGAACAGTCATATTCCGAATCACTTCCGAAGTCCGAAGGAAGCGTGTCGGCGATTGATGGCAAACGTTGCCCGTGAGCGGCAGGGTATGTTCGATGGTGGCTGTGCTGCCCGGACACTGCTTGCCCTTGAGCAGGGTAAGGTTGAGCTGGCTCAGGATATCCTGACTCAGAGCATCGATGCTACGACCGGCACACTGGCAAACGCTGGTGCTGATCCTGGTGGTGCTCCGTTGAGCAACTACCTGATCTTCCCGCTGATTCGAAGGGTTTACCCTCAGTACATCATGAATGAGATTTGTTCCATTCAGCCGATGGACAGGCCGGAAGGTAAGATTTTCTACCTGGATCACATCCGAGCTTCGGATAGTCCGGCTACGCTGAGAGTTGACCTCAACACTTCGGCGAACCCGTTCAACTCCAGCTATTCGGATAACGCGACTGAAGGCGCTGCGGCCAACATGATCAAGCTCAAGCTGTCGAGCGTGACCGTCGATGCTCACACCAAGAAATTGGGCGCTGATTGGTCGATTGAAGAAATGCAGGACCTCAGAGCCTATCATGGCCTGGATGCTGCGCAGGAACTCTTGGGCGGTATCGCTCGTGAGATGGCTCTGGAATGGAACCAGGAAGTTCTTGATGACATGCTGAGCAAGGCTACAGCTTCCGCGAGAACATTCGGTGGAACCATGCCTACAAGTTTCTCGACTACCCAGAAAGATTGGGACGAGTATCTGTGGGTTTATATCCAGGCTCTCGACAATGATATCTTCGCCAAGAGAAATGGCCCGATGACTCACATTGTTGTGGGTATCGATGCCGCTCTTGCCATGGCTAAGTCCATGAGAGGAACTTTCACCATCGGTGGTCCTGATGGCAACGCTTCGGAACTTGAGATGTATCCGGGAACTACGTTCTTCGGAACCCTCAACACTCCGAACGGCAGCCGCTACAGAGTGTTCAAGACGAACTTCTGGGGTGCTGGCACTACCAACGGTTCGAAGATTCTCGGTATTCGCAGAGGCACGGAATGGTCTGACACTCCGTATATCTGGGCTCCTTATACCGATTATGTCACTCCGATGCTCACCGATCCGGCTGACTTCAGTCAGAAGCAGGGCATCGTTAGCAGAGCGGCGAAGAAAGTCGTTGTCGCAGACGCTATGGGTTACATCACTGTCAGCTCTGGACAAGGTGTTGCTCTCTAAAGAGCACCCTGTTCAATTTCTACAAAGCCCTCCGAATAATCGGAGGGCTTTGTTATTAAGACTTTCTTAAAAACTGGAACTGTGCTATAATGAAGTATGGATAAACCAATTAAACTATACGCTCGTAATAGAGGTAATGCACCGATACATCATGGGCGCGATATAATTATCCCTGCTCATACTTATACGGTGTTTTCTGCCGAAACCTGTGAACAACTACGAAACTGTGGATTACCTTTACAGTTCGAAGGAGATTCAGATTTTGCACCTCTATGGATACGAAATGTTCCGGACAAAACTCCTAACCAAGTGAGGTAAAGTTAAATGGGAAATGCTATCACATCGATGCAAGAAGTAATTCAGTGGCTTACTCGTGCGTTTAAGAAACTCACAGCACTCATTAGTGTAGGTGATGCTACAAACGCTGCAGCCCTAGCATCCGAGATTCAGGGCATTGTAACTATGTATCTCAACATAATTAAAGAGTTCCTGCCCACGCAGACAGTTTCCGCTTTTCCGAAAAACACACTGTCACGTTTAACATGGTTCGCTAAGAATATATCGTGGATACAGATACTTGTGACTTTTATTAGTGGTACCAATCCATTTACTTACGCTAAATCGGCGGCTGATCAGGTGGCTAATAAGTGGGGTTTCTAAGATGTCTGTAACTATTGCCGAGGTAAAACAGGAACTTGAAAGACGTAAGTTTCCCAGTATGTTGTCTGCTGATGACTACATTGGGGTAACTGATGCTGCTTGTCGTGAACTTACCAGGTATACCCCTATCAGCAAATGGGTGAGTTTTAACACTGTAGCACAGCAGAGCGATTATCGTATATTCGATCCAGATGATGCAACGACAGTAGGTATAGCTGCCGGAGCACGAAAAATCAATGATGTAATATGGTCTCCAGGAGGGGATTGGTCCAGTTTGAACATATATTCTCCTGGTTGGATTATGTTAGCTCAGATGGTAGTTTTTACGGGATCATTCTTTCATCAGCCGAGCCAAATGTTACTTTTGCGCCAAAAACTTGATGCGTGGAAACAGCAGTTCGGTTCACAAGGATTTGATCTCGTGGGCAACGTCGGCAACATTGATTCTGTTCTTCGTATATTCCCTGTGCCTCAACAATCTGATGCCAAGGTTATGGTAGAGTTATCTATGCCGGTTACCTTAGCAGATGTCAACGATCCTATGAGCGAGTATTTTTATCTCTGGGCAGAGTACTACGCTGCCGACGCTCTGGCGAACCTTTATGCAACTACAGCAGGTATCGATCTTCTTAACTTTGCTGATTCCACAGCAGCCATGAAATATTGGGAAGGTAAGACCAAACGATATTATGCTCGTGCTGTTTCCTACTCTGCCGATATTGGTGGCATAGTTGAACGGAGTTAAATATGAATCCCGGTTCCAAAGAAGCCGTATTCAGAGGACGCGTCCTTGAAATATTGACTGCCTTAGCCCTGCAGTATCCGTCTCTTTCGGTTACTGTTGATCTTTGGCGTCTGGGCGTCATCAATGGGGGTGATAGCGATTACCCCGATGATACAGTTGAAAAATGGATCAGGATAGCAGAAAATGTTCCGGCTTTCTTCGTTTCAACCGCCGAGCGCTGGTATCAGAAAGAAGAAGGTATAATCCGCATGAATGTAGACTGGGTAATTACTCCAGCCTTATACAATATGGAGCCGAGTGACCACGTGATTATCGGCGGAGAGCCTTGGATGGTGGTCGAGACTGCCGAACAAGCAGGTATATCGAAACTTAAAATCGATAAAGTTAAATCACGCTTTGTGGCTCCAAGTAGGTCTGATCCTACATATAGACAAATGTCTATAAGGGCACGGATAGTATAATGATCAGACCTGTGATTAAAATGCGTTGGAAAAAACTTGACACTGAGGCTATACTCGGAACTTTAGCCACAGAGATAGCAGCAGAGCTTAACGAGTTAAAAGTGCCGATAAAAGCAGTCGTCGCTCGAAACATTGGCACTCAGTATTTTACACTCAGAGACTTGCGTATGTTGCAGCACCCTTACAGAGTGGGTGGCCCCGGAAGACCTGGTGGATTGCCAGCCGGAGTAGTTAATAGGCAATCAGGTGAGTTTTATCGAAGCATAAGGGTTCGTGGACCATTAATCTCAAAGAATCGAGTGCTCATCACTCTGTATAGCAGCGGTGACAAAGAGAAAGGTGGCTGGTTGCTGGAAGGCACGAAAAGAATGAAAGGCCGACCTTGGACCGTTCATCTTGAAAAAGAAGTAGATAAAGTGATTATGCCTGTTTTAGACAGACTTACTTACTTAAATAAAAGACTAAAGGTAAAAGTGTAGCTATGGCAAACATACCTAAGTTCATAGATCATATTCGTGATATACTCGTAGTTCTACCAGACTTAACGAGTAGAGGTGTGGGCAAAACGCATATCTACAGACAATTTGCCCCACAACTCAAAGACCCGTCTGCGCCACATGTTATCTTATCTTACGAAATAGATAAAAGAGATGTGGGCCTAGATATTGATGACTTTCATTTCTATGTGAAAGTCCACATTCAAGAACGCGCACAAGATGCGGAAATAGTGGGCAAAGCTGTCATTGATGCTTTGCACAATCACAAGTACTCGGACAATAATATTGTAGTTCACAAAATGTTCGATGTGGGCGGTCCTGTACAACCTTGGTTTGATAAAGAACTTAACCACTGGGAAGCTATTATGGAGTTTGAAGTCAGCTTGGGTTAAAGTTGGACACCCCTAAGTTACTGTTTTCTGATAAACTAGTACCAAGTTAACTTGATGACTAAAACTCACCTTAAGGAGAACCGAAAATGATAGTCAACAAAAATAACATCAGTCTTGGCCTTGGAAACCTTGAACTGGGAACCTATACCAATGATGTATTCGATACATATACGGATATAGGTGCGATCAAGACAGAACTCACCATTACCCACACAAGGGAAGTCCTGGACTTCGAGAGTGGGCGTCCGTTGGTCGTCATCCTGCAGGAAGTTATTCGTGAGCGCGTTGTCATTACACTGACTTTCGCTGAGATCACGGTAGCGACCCTTAAGATGGCTCTGGGCCAGGGTAGTATTACAAGCGGGACTATACCGACGTTCCTTGATGCTACTTCTACGGCGCTGTCGGGAACTTTGGCTGCGGGCAAAACTGCCGTTGTCAGTGGTGACCTGTTGAAGTTCGGTGGGATTCCTACTCATGCTTATGTCGGATTGCGTTTTACTCATGTTAAGGCGAACGGCAAGCGACACATCTTCGAAGGCTACAAAGCCTCTCCGTCCGGAGATTTGACCCTGCCTTTCCGTGAGACGGACTGGAATCTGACAACCGCCACATTCCGATTGCTGGCGGATACTACAAAGGCTGCTGGCGAGCAGTATTACCAGCTGCACTTTGAGTCCTAAAACTGAATATAGAGTCAAAGAAAAAGGGAATCTATTAATTTAGATTCCCTTTTTCGCCGTACATATGGTATAATAAGAATGCTAGTAAACATACCTGGAGGCAAAAAGATGACTGATAAGTTTAAGTGGGACGATAAGGCGCTAATTCCTGATTCTGTCGAAGTTACTCTTCCGGCAGAAGTAACTGGTAGCGAAAAAGTCAAAGTTAAGTTTTACGAACTTTCTAGGCCCGATCTAGTTGGATTTGTCGCTGAAGCGATAGATAAGAAGTTCGTCAATGTCAACGATGAAACCGGAGATATAAGCAGAACTCCATTCAAGGATGTTGAAGCCGAGCAGAGCAAACTTTTGTTCAAATACTTGGCTATAGCAACCAAGAATGTGCACAGTGCCGAATTCTTCGAAAATTTAGCACTGACCTCCGGCGGACTCTATGCCCTGGTAAGCATGCTTCTCACCGTTAACCATCTTGATGAGATTTTGGCTACGGGGGGAAACTGGTTGCTTCTTCCGTCAGTAAGAACGATGTTGACGGAAGAAGCGGAAAAGACAGAAAGCGACGAATCCCTGATCCACCAACCGACTACGGAAGCATAGTAGAAAATATTTGTTCCGAGCACGGTTGGACTATCGAGTATGTGACAAGTTTAACATGGAGACAGACTGCCTGCATACTCGAACGGCAATGGGCGCGCAAACTGTGGGAAATAGAGACAGGCATCGTAACTAATCCCATGGCATCGTTCGAAGACGAAAAGAAAAAAGAACCCTCTTCAGGTGGTGATGGCACTATCGATGCCACTACAGAGGACGGTATAGCTCAGCTTCAACGTATGGGTTTACCTGTTAAGAGGCTAGAATGATTGAGATAGGAACTGGTATAGATTTATCTGGGGCACGGGCCGGTCTTTTGCAATTGGACGGCATGGTAGATGTTGCTGTCAAAAATATGGCCGCAAAAGCCTCTGCTGCAGGTAAAGTCGTAGGAGGCATGGCACTCAGTGGCATGTCCAACCTGTCTCAACTGAATCAAGCGACCGCTAGTATGGAGCGCATGGTTACTACTGGTGGTCGCTTGAACCAAGTTCTTGGTAAAACATCAGCCATGATGACTTCGGGACTTGGCATTGGAAACATGGTGCTTGGTCTCGGAGCTTTATCATTAGCATTCGGTAGAGCAATTGAAAAGGCTGAGAAATTTCAAACTGCACAGTTATCTATTCAAGCCATACTCCTGTCTACCTACAAGACCGTCTCCACGTCTACGGGTAAGCCTGCGTCGGGCATAGATTCATTCCTGTATGCTCAGGCACAATCTCAGAAGTATAATTTACAGATCATTGAACGATCTCGTAAAAACATACTTTCTTACGAGGAACAACTGCAATCATTCCAAACCGGTCTTGCTGCAGGTGGACGCAAAGGTTTAGGCCCTGAAAAGGTTATGGATATCTCCGAAACTATTGCTGTGGCATCCAAAGCAATAGGTATGCGAGGAGAACGAATTGCTGAACAGGTTCGTATCCTGTTAGGTGGTGGCGTCAATGTCCAACGATCTATGTTGGCCAAGGTATTGGGTATCAAGACTTCCGACATTACCACACGTTCTGGTGACGAACTTAAAACATTCATTGAGGGACGACTCAAAGGTTTCAAAGACCCGCAAGTTATGAGTTCGTTCTCCAAGTCTATCGAAGCCACTTTAACCACAGTGACATCGCAGTTAGACGTATTCTTGGCTGGCATCGGCACTAAGCTGATGAAGAACATAACCCCAGCCCTGAAAGAGTTTGGTAAGGTCATGGAAAGTGGTGGTGCTGATAAGTTCGGCACTATGCTTTCAGAATTGTTCACAAATATCTTTAAGGGCATCGAAGCTATTGCTAAATCTCCAGCAATTCCGATGGTTATGAAGTTCATCGATTTCTTGGCTGGATCGGCAGACAAGATAATCATAGGAGCTGTGATTCTTCAGCTTGGTCGATTCTTAGTAAGCACAGGAGAAGGGCTTGGTCGATTTGTTAAACTAGTGCAATCTCTTGGTGTTGCTTCGACAGAAAGTGCTGCGGCAGTAAATGTTTTGGCTGCGGCAACTGAGCGTGAAAATCTGGCAATGGCATCTGGTGGTAGAGTTGGGGGCCTTGGCGTAGGTAATAAAGTAATGGGCGGTATGGCCGCTGAAGCAGCAGTTGCCACAGGAGCGGCAGCTATATCAATGGAAGCTCCAATGGCTGCACGTATAGCCCAAGCCCGCACTGCCATGGGTATACCAGAAGGTAAGCTACTCTCAAAAGCAGAGCAGATGGATGTTATGCTAATGGCTCGGGGTGGCAGTCCTCTATCAAAAACTAGATTACCATCTCAGCAATTTATGCCAAGTTGGTATGGAAAACAGCAAGAAACTGCTGTTCCGAGCGGTTGGCTTGCGAGCCAAGGTGGAATGAAAGGTCTCGGTGGAAAGGTTCTTGGCGGAGCCATGAACGGTGCAATGGCCTATGGTGGCATAAAACTCGGAGCCAGCATGTTGGGCATGGATCAAGGTTTACCTGGAGCGGGCACTGATGCATTAGCCGTAGGTGCGGGTGTGGGTTTAATGGCTGCCCCGGTTTTGGGTCCGGCTGCTATCATCCCTGCTGTTGCTGCTGGTGCGGCCAAGTTCTTAATGACCCTAAATGCGCAACTGACAGAAGCGGAAGACGCGTTTAAGAAAGGTCAAAAAGACCTTGAAGACCTGAATAAAAAATATCCGGAAGCTGCTCACATGACCCAGCTGCGTAACAAGCTGGACAAGATAAAAGCACAGCTTTACACGGAAGAACGCCGGACTCCGAACGCGGACGATCCTTTTGCCCAAATGAAACAAAATGTGAACGTTCAATATTTGCAGGGCAGGCAAGCAGCCATCGAAGCAGAAATGGCCCAAACTACCAAGGAAGGCCAAAAGGCAAAGCGTAATCCGTTTGCATTCTTATCTGATACTTCCAAGACTGACTTGGAGAAGAACATAACCTCTGCGGAAAACATACTTAAACAGGTTCAACTGGGGCATGGCCCACTCCGTGACAAGCAAAAGGCTTACTGGGAGTTTGCGGTAGCAGCTGCGAAGATACGGAAAGATATTCAAACACTTGACCTTAGAATTACGGATTCCGATCTTAAAGCCAAGCAGGATGAACTCGTAAAAGCCAGGGCAGCCTTGGATGCTTATGCTAAGTCAGTGGGACCCGGTGCAAGCAAAGATGTTAAAGCTAAGATAGATGCACAATCTAATAAATTGGATGAAGCTGAAAAACTGCTCTATCAAAAACAAGGTAGTCGATACATCGAAGAACGCCGTGGGGACATGAAAGATACCTGGAAGAAGATAGACTCACAGAAGCAAGAAATTCTGTCGGGCTTAGATACATCTATCGCTGGGCAAATGAAATCGGGACTCCTTAAGATTCAAAAGGAAATGGAGGAGAAGAAAGATATACTCGGAGCCGATTTCCCGGCTGCGCTCAAGAAAGCCCAGGACGCTTTCCGTAACACATTTAACATGCCGTTAAAGAAGTTACAGAACGAACTGGCTAATCTACAATTAGGTGGATCGGGGCAGAACGAAGTGCAGGCGCTAAAGATTGGTTTGGGTATAAAGAACGCACAAATTGATGAGAGAGTAAAAGCGCATCAAATGACCCCTGAGCAGGCAGCACGATTTAAGAAGCAAAATCAACAAGGGTTGGATGATCAACTGCAGCAAAAGAGTATAGAAGATCAAATGGCTAACCTGCAACTCGGTGACGAGACAATGAGCAGTGAAGAGTTGAGAAAATTGGGTTTAGCCGAACTTAAAAATAAGATCAATCAACGTGTGCATGAAGGAAAGATGTCTGCGGTTTTGGGTGCACAAATGCTTCGTGAAAAAACAGCAGCCAGTGATCAAGAAGCTGCTTATAAGCGGCAAACGATGCCACTGGAAATGGAACGGATCGACTATCAAAAGCAGATGCTTCCTTTGCAATCTCAACAACGTGTGCTCGATGTAGGTTTACAGAAGACTCTGCAACCTATACAATTTCAGCAGCAGACGTTGGGTCTGCAGGATACAATGCGTGCTGGTAGAACAGCCGATTGGAACCTTACAGCGACAGATCAGCGCTTACAAGAAAAAGCTGAGCAAGAAGCACGACGTACAGTTGCGGCTGAACGTGGTCCCATTTCCTATGCCGAGCGTGAGGCAGAGGCAGAAGAATCGTTACGTTCACAGATCGAGCAAGCCAAACTCGCTGGGGATGCCGCTGAAGCCAGCTTGGCTGTGTTACAGGAAAAGAATAGAATCGAAACTGCTGCCAATGACATACAGAATAGGCTTAATGCAGTAAATGAAAACATATTGGCATTAGAACTCGATAAAAAAGCAGCAGATTGGGTTAAGGCCATGGAAGGGGCCACAACAAAACAAAACGCAACTGGACGTGCCGCTGTAGGCGCGGCAAACGAAAAACTGCATGAAGCCGTGAGTGGTGGAAAAGCGTCCGTCGATATGAATGATGGAACAGAGTATGGTGTAACACCCGGTAAAAACAAATCATCTGCTCCGACAATACCGATCACAGTGCAGGAAGGCGCTAAAGTAACTTATAAAGATATAGATATCTGGATTCCCCAAATCCGGGAAGCCCTTTGTAAGTTGGCAACAAGTTCAGGGGCACGAGGTTAATATGGCTGGCATATCTCAGGTTACAATTGATGGAGTGGCTTTAGACATAGACCCGTCTGACTATGTTATGTTGGGCGGTAGTCGTCGTGGTTCTATTCATCGCACGATAGACGGTGGCACAGTATTTCAGGATCGCGGTATAAATGTAACAGACTTGGTTATACAAATATCAGGTATGTTCACTAGCGTCACGACACTGAAAGCCATTTACGCTATCTATAGAAAAATAGGTCATCAGGCCACTTTAGTTGACTTCAAAGGAAATACATTCACCGTTGTATTTACCCCAGGGGCGGAATCATTTCGCGCTCAGCCTATTTACGGGTCTAATGCCGGTTATACCTATACTATGACACTCAATGTCGTTGCCGTGGTAAATTGGTTCGGAACTGTTGGCGGATTCCCTTCCAGTACTTGACACTAGCTAGCGTTCGTGCTATACTAAAATACATCTGGAGGCAGCAAGAACATGACACGTATAGTATTAATTCGTCAACGTCCCAGTATAGGTGACTGCTTATTGCTGTCCCCTTTGGTTGAACAACTAAAGCTACATTATCCGGATTCAACTTTGACGGTTATCACCGATGCCCACTATTTAGGTGGAGCACTTCCCACTATCTTTCAAGGAATCACAGGAGTGGATCGAATTGAAACAATCGATTCACGTGAATGGACAACCTGGGATAACCGCAATATCGATCCGACGCTGTTTGGTTCGGCCACAGAGCCTCTTCCCTATACCGTAAGGACTGCAGACCTAACCTTTAATTGTAATGCTGCATTTATGGAGTTTGAACGAGCACATCAAGGCTTACCTCCTTACGGCATTTCGGAATTTTGGCTACGGCATCACTCGCTATACACACCGGATGCAAATCTACTTCCTCATTACAATGTTAATCCAGCAAAAGCACAAGAAATAGAAGAGTGGCTTACAAGCAAGGGTGTAGATAAACCTTTGGTAGGTATAGTGCTTCGATCAGCACACACTGCCCGCGATTGGGATTACAAGGGCTATTCTACACAAATAGCTGAATGGTTGCACACCATAGGTTACACACCTGTAGGTATTGATCCTATAAAAACACTCGAAAGCAGGCACGGATTTTCATGTATTGGGAAACCCATGGATACTGTGGCAGCCTTAATTAAACGCTGTGATCTAATCCTTACGCCCGATACAGGTTTACTACACCTGGCTCAGGCAGTAGGAACGCAGCAAGTGGCCCTGTGGGGTATCATGCCCCCAGAACTGCGTGTCAAAGATTATGATTGCACTGTTGTTCCTAAAGAAAGCCTCGGCTATTGCCAAGCATCAGATAAAGGCTGCGAATGTGCATGGCAATTCCAAAAATGGTCTTGTCTCCGGCGCATAACTCTAAGTATGATTATTGAAGCGCTGGGAAAGAGGTTAGCTAAATGACTATTCGTTCGACCTCACCGTTAACTGAAGAGCAAGTTATCGAAGTACTGCATATGCTGGATGAGGGATTTTCTCATCGAACTATTGCAGAAAAGTTTGGTGTGGGCCGAAAGGTAGTAAGTCGTATTCATACAGGAGAAACATGGCGAGAGTTTTCTCATCACTATGCCAAAGAAAAACCCGATCAAATAACTATCCCACTGTTGGGCTTATCCAATGACTTCTGTGATCTGCACGATGAGATCACCGCTGTAAAAAATAACTTCGGATTAAACTACAACCAACCTATTCATTGGGGTTGGTTTGAATCCTGGGACGGTCTGCACTCGGTTGTAAGCGATGGTTACATTATCTGGGAGTCATCTGATTTGGTAACTTATGCCCAACAATTGGTTCTTACAGGAATCAAAGGTGAACCTGTGTGGGCAGACAAAGCTGAAGAACTACCATCGTTCGAGTGCGAGGATATTATGAGTATGCCCGTAGGCGGACAATACACAGTTGTGTCACAGGATAATGGAATTGTGAAACTTACTCGTGGCGATAGATGTGTCTACCTGCAACAAAAATATGTAGACATAGCAAAAAGGATGAAATTAGATATTAGGGAAGTCAGACAAAAGTGTAACTTAGTATATTTCACACGCCTAAAGCCTAAGTCATCCTTAAATCCGACACATGTTGTTATAGCATGTGCATCAACCTTGGAGGCATAAAGTGGAAAAAAAGATCAAAAAAGACCAACCAGTTCATAGAGTTGACCAAACTGAAATTGTGACCAAGAGAGAACGCACTACCATAGCAGATGTGCGTAAGGTAGCAATCATGAAAGACCTTCTTGATATTATAGCCGATGAAGACTTGGATGCTGTTTTCTTGGCTATGCTTGAAAACGTCAAGGGTCTTGGTTACAAACTGAGGGGAACTCCCGAAGAATTGCTGGAAGCGGTTAACAATGGCGCATAAACCATACATTTTGGTGCTTCGTCAATTGGGTGGAATTGGGGATTTTCTCGCGCTCTCGTGCGTAGCCCGAGGTATGCGTGAGAAATACCCAAACCACACACTTAAGTTGATAACTGCCAGCATTTATCTGGGTGGGGCTCTGGTTGACATAGCCGAGCATAATCCCTACTGGGATGAGATCATAATCGTTGAACCTAACGATATGACCGATGAGAAAACGAAAAATGTGTGGGGCCGATACTACGGCAGCAGTCCAAGCATTGAAGAAGAACTGTTTTGGAAAATGGCCGATATAAAAGTGGGCTTAAACACAGCGTGTGTGGAGTATGAATGGCCTGCTCAGGAAACCCCAGAAGGCGTGCAAAAGCCTCGATACCAAGTCTGGTGTGAAGCTGCTGAAGTTACACCATCTAGCTATGCGCCGATCTATCGTGTGACAAAAGATGAAGCACGAATAGCCAAGAATTATGCCGATGAACACTGGAAAGACAAGAAAGTTGTCGGCGTAGGTTTGAGTGCGTGCGACAAGAAACGTGCTTGGAGTATCGGCAAATTAACGGCACTTTGTCAACAGTTATCGGCACAAAACTTACACGTAGTAACCATAGACCCTGTATGTCGGATAGATGGTTTTGATGGTTTTATAGGCAAGCGTATTCGAGAACTTATGCCCATGATTGCAAATATGGATGCTATGGTATCCGTAGATTCTGGTATGCTCCATATGGCCGGAGCGTTGGGCGTCCCCGTGATCGGAATCTTTGGGCCGACTGATTATAAAATGCGTATGGGCAATTATCTCGGAAGTGCAACAGATAGCCGACAAATAGTGGATTGCGCTCCTTGCTGGTATAAATATCCTTGTCTTGGTAACAATCATTCGTGTAAACCTTACGAATGCTTAGAAAGAATTTCGGTTGATAGTGTAGTAGAAGAGACACTTCGTTGGACAACAGTATAGATATGTGTTATAATATACTTGGTTTAATCGTAGGAGAATCTTTATGTCCGCTATTCTTGAGATCGAAAATGACGCAGGTACTCCGATCACATCGGCCAACTTCGGCGCTGTAAACGGTGGGGCATACCAGCAACTCAAATTTGTTTTGAAGAACATTGGAACAGATTCTGCTACATCTGTGCAATTATCTATTGCACAATTAGCAGCCAACGACGGCATTAACTTTGTAACGATGGCTACGGATATCGCTGGAAATCCAGGAGCGTTTAGCAGCGCCGCAATAAATGTTGGAACTTTAGTGGCTGCGGCCATTTTTACATTTTGGTTGCGCGTAACAGTCCCGACAGGCGCAACACCAGCGGGTAATCCCAGACAATGGGATACAATAGCGACATATACGGGCACGTAAACTACCACAGTAGGAGGATCAGCGCATGCCAGCCAGTTTTTCTTGGGCACAAACAGTAGGGGCTCCCGCTGGAACCAGATCAGACCTCGGTTCTTCGGGAAATCTTGCTAACTTCAAAAATGTAGATAGTATAGGTACAAGTGACTATACATCGTATCCTGTCCCAGCGGGAAGCAATTCCTATGAAGTCTGGTTACAGGGACATTGGTACGGCACATTCAACTCGATCTATGATGTTCGCTTCTGGATGAGCACAGACTTTTCACCCAACACCGGCTTAACTGTTAAAGTTAAGTGTGATCAGGCAACCTATAACCAGCCTACGAACGCCACGTCGTCAATCGCTACCAGCACAATTGGTACCTCCGATCCTGGAGTTTCGAATGTAAGTATCGGTGGCAACTTGTCGTCTTCGCTCAACACTTCCGGTTACAGTGACTATCTGGTTATGCAGCTGCAGACTACGACAGCTGCCCCGGCAGGAGATACATCCTTGGCCACTTTCTCTCTCTCATACATCGAGACGTAGTAATTAACACAGGAGGCAATTTGGATGGAGGCAGCAATCAATAGTAATCTCGATCAGAGCATTGAGTTTAGAGATGACTTGCGCAAACCAAAAGTTGTATTTGGTCGTTGCGGAATAACCGGAGAATGGGGTAAATGTATAACCATAGACCTCGGTGACATAAGTGTTCAAACTCCTGACACCGAGCGCGGTGTGACAATTGATGACGAGACAGGTAGTGCTGAGTTTAAGTTTTGGAAGCCTGTAATAATCCAAAACCAAATGACGGTAAGCGAACTTGGCTTGCGTAAATTGTTGGAATACATGGAGTCTCAAGATAACCCCATTCCAGTGCTCACACCCGAACTAGTCTATAAATGGATGGTGATATACGATGATGGCTCAGCGCTTACGCAGTTTAGGATTAAACCTGATACAGAGGACGAGGAAGAGGTTAATTCTAGGGAGATTGATTTCTCAAGAGTTGCACAGATCAGTATCGTTCCGCACTTTGATCCCGAGTTGCCCACTTATACTTTTGTAAAAGAAACAGGCAAAATATATCGGGCAGGCGAAGAAATTGATCTGATGTATGACGGTCTCTATCAGCCGGAGGCTACGGTTGTGTATGCCCGCAAGGTTACCCATACATGGGGCAGCCAAGCAACGAACGATCTGAGTCGTCATATCACTAACACACATACTAATGTGGTGCAGCTTTTGGGTTGGAAAGTCGGAGGTTTGCAGGGACCGGGACCCGGCATGATAATTGCCATTGATGAGCGGGGTAACTGGCGACCATTCGATTACATGTAGGTGAGCTATGTCAACGAGTTATCCATCAAACTTAGATGATTTTCTGAATCCGATTGGGACTGACATCCTCGATAATGCCAATCCTGCCCTCAAACACGCCACACAGCACGACGATGCCAATGACGCTATTGAGGCTATAGAAGCCAAACTAGGGGTGGATAGCTCAGCAAACACAACTACCATAGACTACAAGATTAGAAAGGGCAGCTTCATTAGAAACACTGCAACAGTTCAAACTGATTTGATTGTGGCTGCGGCTAATGATATAACCAAAAATCTACCCACCGTGGGGAAAGGTTGCACAGTCATCAGGATAGCTACCGATTATCCGGCCTGGGTTAGAATATATGCTAGTGAGGCTGCCAGGACTGCTGATGCGGCTCGTGAACAGACAACCGATCCTACTGCGGGCTCGGGTGTGTTGCTTGATGTAGCTACCGTAGCTGGGGCACTTTCTATCGATCTGTCACCCGCTGTATTCTTGGCCAGTCTTGAAAGCAGTCCGGCAACTTACTTACCCATAACAGTGACCAATAATGATACTGGAAGTCGGGCTATCACTGTTACAGTTACTTTGATTCCTACTGAGGGTTAACTACATGAGTCAAACTATAAATGCTCGTGCAAACATATCTAAGGGCAATACCTATGCATACTATGCTGCGCCTTCTAACAATTCTGATGCTTTATTTAGGGCATGGGGCAAAGCTCTGTCGGATGCAATGGCTTATGTAGGTCTAATAAAGACTAACGACTCAGGACAGATAGACTGGAATACTGTAGCTACACCTGCTGCCGTTAATACCTTACAAGGATACGAAATATGGCGTTTTAATGACGCACTTCAAAGTAGTAATCCTGTTTATTTTCGTATCGATTATGGCAGTCAGTCTGGTAATAAACTTTATCCTAGGATCGATTTACAGGTAGGGCATGGTTCGAATGGGTCAGGTACCTTAACAGGATTACTATCTGCATCTTTTACAGTGGCTATCGCCGCTTATGGTGCTACACTCTGCCCGTGCTTTGTAAGTAGTGATAGTGGGCGAATAAATGTTGCTATGTTTACTACAGGTGTTACAAACTCAACTATGTTATTTTACATAGAACGCCTCAAAGATGACTCGGGCAACCCCACTGCATCTGGTGTAAACATAGTTACTGCAGCTGCTGCACGCTTGCAACAACTATTGCCTAGCAATGGATCGGCTTATCCAGCTTCAGCGATGACAGGGGTTCAAGCTGCGGTTCCACCTTCTGGTAATGGCTCCTATGGGGTAAACTTAGGACTTTTCCCTATCTTACCAAACTTAGGTTATGCCGGAAATCCGGATTTAGGCGGAATTGTACATTTTTCAGCGGATACTGGTAGCGTAGGGGGAATAACTATAACCGTTAATTTGTATGGTCAAAATCATACATACATTACTGCTAATACACTTGCAGCTAATAATGTGGGTGGAAATAGCACTTCAAATAGCATAGCTATAAGGTATGAATAATCATGGCTACATCAACCTATGCAGCATACCCAAGCAACAGTTCGGATGCGCGTTTTAGAGCGTGGGGCAAAGCTCTGTCGGATGCTCTTGCAGCAGTCGGTTTAGTAAAAACTGATGACGTAGGTCAAATTGATTGGGCTACTGTAACTAGACCTTTAAGCGTAACGCTCTCAATGGGTTATGAAGTATGGCGATTTAATGACGCACTTCATAGTAGCGATCCGATATTTTTTAGGATATCATATGGCAGCGGAGCAGCGACAACCAGTCCTTGTATATGGGTTACTGTAGGTCACGCCACAGATCATGCTGGAAACTTTATAGGAATGACTTCTAGGGAGTTTACTATAAGATGTGGTGGTTACAGAGATGCAAATACCTATAACTGCTATATAAGCAGCGATGGGGGCAGAATCAATATTCTACTATTTGCGAATGTGGGATCAGGTGTATCAGCATTAGTTTTTAGCATCGAGCGTCTTAAAGATACGTCAGGAAATCCACTAGCTACGGGTGTAAACATCATTACGGGAGATTCGACTGCCAGGTACCAACAATTACTCCCAGCTTTGGGCTCCCCTAGGGCAGCTATGGCGACTTATCAATGTGGTGCTCCACCAAGTGGTGATGGGACATACGGTACTACCGTAGGAGTATTTCCTATTTTACCTAATATAGGCTATGCAGGTAACCCAGATTTAGGAGCTTTATGTTATTTTACTGCAAACATAGCCGGAGAAATAACTGTAGTAGCGCAACTCTATGGAACAAATCATACCTATATAACGGCAGGAGCAATGGCCACAGGATCAACTGCCATCGGGGGCAATACAACAGACAACAGTCTTGCTGTGAGGTACGAATAAATGGCAGCAAAAACAATTAGCAGCAAAAGTAAAATTATCCCATATTACTATGCTGGCGGGTTAAGCTCACCAAGCAAACTTGGCCAGGTTTCGAAGACACAGGTGCAAATCGTAGCTAAGATTGGTGGAGGAGGTGGGGGTGCACGTCCCACTTCAGGGCAAATGTTCCCTCGGGGTGTATAGCAGTGAGCATAGCATTTCCTGCAAGTTTAGATAGTTTCGTAAATCCCGGTCCGTCTGACTTAATGTCAAACGAGAACGCTGCACTCAATCACGACACCCAACACGCCGTATTGAACAACTGTGTGTCCGCACTCGAAACAAAAATAGGTGTGGATAACTCAGCTGTAACTACATCGCTTGATTACCTAGTCAAATCTGCTGTAAACCCAGGACATACACACGATAATTATGTGGCTTTGACGGGTAACCAAAGCATAGCAGGCGTAAAAACATTCTCAGGCGGAACGCTTTGGCTGACCGGCAGTTACCCCCAATTTATTGCGAACGCGGATACGGGGACAGAGGCAAGATTCGCATTTTATGTTAATAACAGTGCACAATTTTACTTCGGAGGCTCCACATCGGGTCTGGTTCTGTATTCTTACGCTGCCTCGGCTAATATCGTAATCGTAGATACCAATAGTAATTTTGCATTCTACGGTTCGGCTATGTATAGCAAAGTCAAGACAACGTTTCACTCTACAGCAACCGACACAGTGCCTCTGGGTATTAAGGGTTACACCGGGCAAGCCACTTACCTTACTGAGTGGCGTAAATCCACTGGTGGAGCTATTTTGGCGGTAGATTCTACGGGGCAGCTAATATCTGCCGTTGCAACCGGCACGTCACCATTCTCGGTCACCTCTACCACGGTAAACTCGAATCTAAATGCGGATATGGTTGATGGTGTTCATGGGACTTATATTGTAGAGACGAATACGATACAAACCATAACAGCAAAAAAGACGTTTAATGCGGGCTGCTTTGAGGCAGCTGGGAGTTTTTCATCTTATGTAGCGGATGGTGTTTTCGGAGGTACCGCACTTCCTGTTAGATTTGGTTTCCCGAATAACGCTGATTCCGGTCTTTACATTGGTTACGCTGATGCAGGGGCTGCGCAATACTACCCGTCAATAGGGGTTTTGCTAACAGCTGGGTCAGCATTTACTTCTACCTTAAAATTGTTCCAAGTATATAGGTATGGAGAAAGTGCTCTTCGCTATTATGTAACAGCTGCTGGAACACATGTATGGGGAGACGGTACAAACACTCCCGATACAAACCTCTATCGGGGAGGTGCAAATGTGTTAAAAACAGATGATACATTTACAGCGGGAGGCTATACAGCCATAGCCGTAATAGACGATAGTATTAGTGCCGCAATTACAACGTTGCACAGCAATTTGTCACAAGGTTTGGGTTTCGGATACAATACTATGGCTGCTATAGGTTCGAGTGCCGATGTGAGCATAAACATTAATGCTAAAGGGACCGGTTATGTTAGAATTACAGGTCCTCTTGTAGCTTTGAGCGGTTATAGAGCCAGTGATGGCTCAGTAGGTATTTCGGCCACAAAAACTTCATTATCATCCGTTACTATTACAGACGGAATAATCACAGCATGGTCATAAAGGAGGCAACAAATGAAAGTAGATAGTTTGAATCAACCACTTAAAAACTTTGACGGTAACGCTATCAAAGACGACAAGGATGTAGAGTTTACGTATAAAATAGGGTTACTCAATTGTCTTGGGTCTATAAAAGCAGCTGATGGCAAAGAGTCCGTGCAGGTGTGGAAACTCGGAGTAGCTTTAGCAGGAGCTGAAAACGGTGATATAGTAATCACTGCCGAAGAACTCTTGCTGCTCAAGAAAGGCGTTGAACAAAATAATCCTGGATATTTTCCTGTGGTTCAGGGACAACTATTTGAGTATCTTGAAGCACAGAATGTTAAGTAAGGGTAAACAATGTGGCTCAGTATCGTGCTCCCGGTCTTACATACAGACAAACTGGATGGTATTACAACGGCTATGCCAATAGCACCGAAGTAGCCATTGCTGCTTGCGCACGTATAAGCAAGGCTGGGGCTGCCACCCTTTCAGGACAATCTCGAATTAGTGCGGTTGGTAATTCTATTTTAACATTCAAAAGTAGAATTACCAGCCATTATGACTCGGGGCTCATTTACAATAACCCCAGAACAACCTACAATGGGCTTCTAGCACCACTAACTACACTGTCTTTACGGGCCAGTGTAACTGCAACTCCTGTACGCATAAAAGTTTTTGATGCTAAAACACGCATATCCAGGAGTGGCCTTAGAACTTCAACAGCTCGGGCACGCATAAGTATAACCGGTAGCTCTAACCTGCACATTCGCGGTAGGGTTATTGGGACGCGTAGTGTAACCCTTTCTCAGCAAGCTCGAATAGCTAAATCAGGACTTGCCACATTATCATCACAATCTCGAATAAGTGTAATCAGCAATTATAGTTTGACTGCTCAAAGTAGAATTTCTACGAAGTATTCTACAACACTTTCTCAGCAAGCTCGGATAATTAAATCCGGACTTGTTACACTAGCGTCACAGTCTCGAATAAGTGTGATTAATAGCACCAGCCTGACAACTCAGGGTAGAATCGCTGCAAGTTCCACAGTAACTCTTGCACAACGATGTCATATAAACAAAACTAATCTTAGCACCCTGCTAACTCGGGTGCGGATAAGTGCAATCGGCAATTCTAGTTTGACTGCTCAGAGTAGAATTGCACAGTCTTCCCTTGTATCTATTTCACAAAAAGGACGTATAACCGGTATTGGACTTATTTCGATCTCTCAACGAGCCCGGATCGCCAATACCCATCTCACTACCCTATCGTCTCAGACGCGCATAGACGTTGTTGGGCACGCCGATATAAGTGTGCAAAGCCGAATTATTGCAAAGTATACAAGCACACTTGCCAAGCGGGCTTGTATAGTCAAAACCAACACGCGTAGTTTGTCTACACAGTCTCGAATAAGTATAAATGGTAGTGCTGACCTAACTACTCAGAGCAGAATTATTGGAAGATACAGTGCAACACTTTCACAGCAAGCTCGCATAGCTGCCAGGAGCGCACAGACTATCAGTAGCTTGGCAACCCTTGTTTACAAGTACACCACTACAATAGCTGCCCAAACTCGCATAGGTAAGCACCACAGTAGTAGCCTAAGCGCTCGATCTTCGATCTACTACGATAAGTACAGCTCAGGTTACATCTATAATAACTCCAGAACGACTTATAATGGACTTTTGGCTCCGCTGACCACAGTATCCCTGCTCGCACGCATCAGTGCTCAACGGCGGCACATCACCGCCAAAGGTCGCGTTATTCCATCGATAAGTCTCCGAACTCGAATAGCGCGCCGTCAAGGTTGGCCTATTATAGATTATACTGAGGATGCATTCGTTTCTTGGACAGATACAGAG
>Ga0172381_10001480_pt1 | contig 27521 bp, 30 predicted proteins | sample Leawel6488metaG_FD_119754 | JGI IMG/M metagenome (GOLD analysis project Ga0172381, IMG submission 119754) | Leachate microbial communities from a municipal landfill in Southern Ontario, Canada - Leachate well 64-88 metaG | ecosystem: Engineered > Solid waste > Landfill > Unclassified | place... | reverse complement strand
TCCACCACTTTCTGGAGCTCGTCCTTACCTCTGAATTTATCGTCTTCAGAAATTTCCTTGGCTTTTTGGGCTGCCTGTATTTTGTTCCATGCATCTTCCCGTATTTTTCTTATGGTTTGGCGGGTTTGTTCTGCTTTATCGCCCAAAAGCTTGCTCAATTGTTGTCTATATTCCTCTGTAAGAGAAGGCAAGCTAAGCCTAATTAAATTTTTATCTACAGCCGAGGACATACCCAACCCAGAATTGGAGATGGCCTTTTCTATTGGTTCCATATAAGAAGCGTCCCATGGCTGTATGACTATTTGACTGTTAGAAGGAGTGGAAATAGCCCCCAGCTGTTTTAATGGAAACTTTTGTCCAAAGGCATCCACGGTAATATCCTCCACCAAGGCAGGAGAAGCTCTACCTGTTCTTATTTTAGCCAACTCTCCCTCTAAAAACTTTAATGTTTTATCAAACTCGGGTTTTGATTTATCTATAAATTCTTTATAACTCATATTTTTAAACTTCCATTAATAGTATTTCCAAGGCCAATTTTGGATTAGCGTTGGTAAAAACCAATTTATTATTTATTTCTTCGGCCAGCTCTAAAACTTTTTTTGCTTTTTTGCCAGCCTCGCTGAGTCTAAGCGGGTCGGAAAAATCGTTTAACAGCTGTTTTCTAAAATGCTTTTGCAAAACCTTTACTATTTCCGCAGGATCCTGCTTTGTAAAATCAAATGATTTTACAAATTTAAACCTTTCTGCAAAATCAGCGTTCAAAACTGGTATTAATTCCGTTAAAATCTTCTGCTCTTTTTCAAAAATTTCTGCGCTTGCTGTAAAATTTTTTGGTCTGAAAAATTTCATCTGCTGGCACCGGGACAAGATTGTCGGCAAAAGCATGTCGGGCTTTGAGGTTATTAAGAATAGGGCGGTTTTTCCTTTTGGCTCCTCTAAAGTTTTTAAAAAACAATTTTGAGCCTCCTGGTTCATTTTTTCTGCCTCATCTACTATAACCGCTTTATACTCTCCGTAATATGCTTTATAGCTTAAAAAATTCTGAACATCCCGAATCTGCGCTATTTTTATCTCCCCGCCGTCTCCAAACACATAATCTTTTTTATTTCTTTCAGAAATTAATTTAAAATCAGAAAAGCTCCCTTTTTCTATTGCCTGGCAGCTAAAACATTTCTGACATGGCGCGCTTTCTTTGCTTTTGCAGTTAATCAATTTTACCAGCTCAATAGCAAAATCTTTTTTTCCAATCCCCTCTTCTCCTGAAAACAAATATGCGTGCGATAATTGCCCCGCCTCTAGCTTATTCTTCAAAAATTCCCACTGTTTTTTATGCACTATTTCTCCCATTTTTTTATTGTACCATTTTATACCACTTCCTGCTGATAACAGCTTTCACAATACACAATCTCCGGCCTATCCGGCGCGTAACCCGAATAAATCTCTTTTTTACATTTTTCACAGGTGCGATTAAATATTGCTGGCGGTAAATGCCTTTCTATACGTGCATAATGCCGGCAATTGGGACAATATTCGGGAAGCGGAATTTTTAACTTTTTATAAAGAGCCAATTCCGCGGGCGTTATTTTAAAAGCCGATGTGCATTGTGTTTCAACAGATCCTTTATTTTTACACTCAACAATCTCCTCAATAAAGTTATCTTCTACACTAGATATATCATCTGGTATCTCGCCCATATGGATAGTTGGAATATAGTTTTTTGTCCCCTGCTCACAAAATCTATACCCTAAACTGGTAATTTCTTCTTTTGATTTTGGATAAAATTCCTGAGCAATTGTTTCATTGTAAGCAAACGGAGAAAGTTCTGATGAGAAAAACTCACCATATTTATACACAATTCCTCGTTTATCCACATATGGATTATTATTCATATCTTCCTTGATTTTCTTGACCAATTCGGCGTATTCTTCCTTGGAATATTGCTTATTTAAAATACAATATTTTTTGCTTTGAACTCCCACACACCCAAAAAGATTTTGAGACCCTTTGCAGAGATCAGAATAATAAACATCTGTTGATGAGTCTACTATATTATCAAAAGAGCAATTTGCTACATCTTCACATCCTATTGTTTCGCACACATTATTACTACCTCCTATACCATAAGAGTCAAAGATATCCTTGTCAGTAAACACCCAAATAGAATACCTGACATTTTCTAACTCAAAGCCATCAAAAACATAATGACAATCCTTTGCATTTACTAAATAATTACCAACACAATTAGTACAATTTACCAGTTCCATGGCTTTATGGATTTGGTTTAAAGAATAATCAGCGAATTTTTTAGATAACTCATTCACTTCATTTCTGCTACCCAGATTAATCTTTCCTATTTTTTCTTTATATTCATCTTTAGAAAGTTGTTCTCCAAAAAACACATAATTAGCTGAGCGTAGGTTCATTCCTCCAAAACAGTTTTGGCAATTTCTAGAAGAAGATACAAAAAATGAATCTACAATAGCTTCAGAGTCATACACATGTTGGCTATTATATGATTTTTCTACGTTAACAGTGTCGTACATTAATTCAGAGAAATGGGTATATGTAATATCTGCGCTATTTTTTATAGCTTTCGCCCTGCCAGCATACAAAATATTTTCACAATCGCGCAAAGCAAAAGAAAGATATGTATCTTTATTAAAATAAGACTGATTTGTATATTCACTATTTGTAGACGCTACTACCCAAATTGCCAGGCGTGGCACTTTCTGCATCAAATCGTTTAATTGGGTAAAAAAAGGCAGAGAAGGATTATAGCTAACTCCAAAACTCAAAGGGTCCCACTTATCAGAATACCAACAGTCATAACAATACACCGGAAAGGGAGATTTTTCCGGATATAACCCTATAATACCTTTCCCACATAAATCACATTTTCTTTTGTATAATGTGCGCTCGTTTCTCCAAACAAATCTCCTTTGTGCCCTACACTCTGGGCACCAGGTTGGTGCTGGGACTTTGATTTTTTCGTAGAATGCAAAGTCGTCAGGCTCGATGGTAAAGTCCTTATGACAATTTTGACAATTTTTTGTTTGTGCTATTGACATACACCTATAATTTGCTATAATTAATATACTTTTGGGGTTACCCACTGATCCCCCGCCTTGCGGGGGTGACGATTACAGCTCAAGCAATGTCTTGAGTTTTTCTTTTACTTTTTCAAAATCATTATCATCTAATGTTGCCAATCTGCTCTCAAAACGATTAGTGTTAAACATCTTGATCTGATAGAGCAGAACACATCTTTTAAGGTTATTTACAGAAATATCTACAAACCACGATCCCGTTTTTTCTTTTGAAGAAAGCGGTAAACCTATAAAGCTATTGCCGGACAATTTTCTCAAAACTAACACGGGTCTTCTAAAAATATCTCCCTTGCCACAAGATTCATTTCCTATATTTACTCCAACGGACATCCACCAAATATCTCCTGTTTTAAACAAAAATTTCTTTGATAAACTTTCCAGCCTTTTCTTTATATCATTCCATTTATCAAAATCTTTTTCCATTTTACTGCTTTAGTGGCTTTATTTATTGTATTATTTTATACCACTTCTTGTTGGTAACACTGCTCACAATATACTATCTCTGGCCTATCCGGCGCATAACTGGTTTCAAACTCATTATTGCATCCCTCCTTCATACACTTCCTATGCCACAGCTTCATTGGATTGCGTTGCTCTACTCGTCCATAATGACGGCAACTGGGGCATAGATGCGAAATTGCAATATTCATTGCCTTATAAAATTTTAATTCTGACGCAGTTAGCTTAAAGGCTCCAGCACATTGATGATTACATCTTCCCCCGTGTTCACATTCAATTACCTCGCTAAGGATAGACTCCTTTACGTCAACAATTGAATCTGGAATGTCTTGATGTTTAAGAGTAACTGTATAATTTTTTTTCTCTGCATCTTTCCAAGTATAGCCCTTGTTAATTGCATCTTCCTTTGAAAGAGGAAGTATTTCTTGGGCTACTGTTTCATTATAAGCAAAGGGTGACAATTCTGGTGGAAAAAATTCTCCGTATTTATATGTTCTTCCTTTAGCATCTACATAAGGCATATCATTCATATGCTGAATTATTTTGGAAACTAAAACTTCGTACTCTTCTTTAGTATATTTTTTGTTTAGTATACAATACTGTTTATCTCTCATCCCCACGCATCCAAACAAATAAGAGGAATTGTGGTTATTATAGGAATACGAAACATCATGAGAGTTAAATATAAATCTAGAATAGAAAATACGGCTTCCAGGATAAACCGTAGAACAATCCACGCAAAGCTCTGCGCCAAGGCCCACTCTATCAGAATCATAAATATCTTTAGCTTTTGAATAAGCAAGCCATAAATGAACACAATCCTCAGCTCCGCCAAAAACATCAAAACACTCCCGACAATTTTTGGTATTTTCAAGATTATCTCCAGTAGACTTCACAGAATGTATAATATTGGCATATCGGCAAGGAAATCCCAACACATGATCTTTAAACCTGGCTTTTATTTCTTGGATAACAGAATATTTTGAAAGGTCGAATTCTTTTATTTTTTCAAGATATTCTTCTTTGGTGTATTGTTCATTAAAAATTTGATAAGATTTGTTGGTTAAATTAACGCATCCAAAACAATCGTGACAATTACGACAATTAAAAAGAAACGAGCTATTATATGAATTTTGACAATACCTGCCAAAAGACAAACGCGTACAAGAAATACAATCTACTGTCTCGTAATTGTATTCTGACTTTGAAACCCAAAAGGTATCAAGACACTCTTTAGAATGAAAAGCGTATGTAGAATAAGATGTATTTTCATTAAAATCTCCCCCAAACACAAGATAGCAATTTTTATTTCCCTCTGTGATGCTACAATATTCACTATTAATTGGATTAATGTTAAACAAAGCTACATCCGGCACCTTTTGCCACAACTCTTTAACTTGTTGCAAAAAAGGCCTACTAAAATCTACATCTTTTGCATATGATGAAGAATCCCAGCTGTCACCCCACCATGTTGCGTGGTCATAAACATTTTGTTTGTTGTCTGGTGAAAATATAGATACAATTTCTTTTTCACTACCTGATACTTTCTTTTTATACAAAGTCCGCTCGTTTCTGAAAGCCATACGCCTTACAACACGGCACTCTGGGCAAAATGTTGGAGGCGGAACTTTCATTTTCTCGTAGAACGCAAAGTCATCGGGCTCTATAGTAAAGTCCTTATGACAATTCTGACATTGTTTTGTCTCTTTTTCTTGCATATGTCTTTATACCACTTCTTGTTGATAACATTTTTCGCAATAGACAATCTCCTTCTCAAACTCATACTATTCCCCTTTTCTTTCTCTTATCTTTTCTATCAAAACGCGCATCCTTTCCTCATAGGCCTCATGAATTTTCTTCCAATTTTCTTCGTGCCTCTGGTTTTCAGCTTCTATCATTTTTTCCTCTTCTTCAAAAAGTTCTTCTACTTGCCTTCCTAAATCCTCCTCTGGAGGCAACCCTCCTTCTTGTTTTGGTGCTGTCATATTTTAATGGATTCTTTAATTTATTTAAAAATCCAAATTATTAATTTTACACTACTTCTTGTTGATAACATTTTTCGCAATACACAGTTTCGGGACGATCTGGAGCATAGGACGTCTCAAATTCATTATTACATTTCCCTTCATGCCCGTGATTTGCTATGCCACACATACATTGTCGGTGCCAAAGCTTCTGAGGATTTTTCCTTTTAAATCTCTGAGTGTGTCTACAATTAAAACACAACTTCGGCAGAGGAACACCCATCTTGCGGTATAATTGCAATTCTTCGGGAATGATTTTAAAAGCGAGTGAACATCCTTCGTCGCATTTACCTTCATGTTCGCAGCCGATTATTTCGTTAAGGATACTATCTTTAGTTTCTTCAATTGACTGAGGGAGATCTTTTGCAGCCAAAGTAATTTTATAATTTCTTTCTTCCGGCTCTCTCCAAAAATATCCCGCCTTCAATGTTTGCTCTTTGTTTTTGGGAGAATATTCTTGAGCAACAGTTTCGTTATAGGCGAATGGCACTAGAGCAACAGGAAAAAATTCTCCGTATTTATATTCAATCCCATTTTTATCCATAAATGGCTGAAAATTCATGTGCTCAATAATTCTTGGCAGTAATTCCTCGTATTCTTCTTTTGTGTATTGCTTATTTAGTATGCAATATTCTTTCTTTTTAATGCCAATACATCCAAAAAGATTATTGGAGTTTTCACAAAAGTCGCAATATTGCGAATCAAAGTCATTCTGACATCCAAAAACAAATTTGACGTTGTTAAGATTTATCCCGCTTGCTATTTCATACGAAAAAGTTGACTTGTCAACAACAACATACCCATCGTGGCAATTATTGGAATTGTCTCCCCAGGTTATATGCTTACAATCTTCAATAATATTTGAACCAAAACAATTCAAGCTATTTTTGGAATTAAAAACATAATCTCCGACAACATTAGCATTCTGAACGCCGTGCATGTATTTTACAATGCTGTTCTCCGAGATCTGACGAGCCTTGTCCAAAACAGCATTTATTCCTTCATGATTTTGCAGATTTAACTCTTTAATTTTTTCAAAATATTCCTCCTTAGGGTATGGCTGATTAAAAATGTGATAACTCTTATTTTTTAAATTCACGCAACCCACACAATTTTGACAATTTGAGCAATTTTTAGAAGCAACAACATCCTGGCAATTACTACAATCTTCTGAAAACTTTGTCATATAACATTTTTTACAACCAATACATTCATAACAAAATTCACAATCTGTTGAAGTGTGGCAATCTGCAGTATTTTTTGAATGCATAACCCAATAAGAGTAGAGCGAATCCTCATTACTATCGCTAACGAAGAGCATATAACAATTCTTATTGAATGCTGCGCCGTTAGTATAGTCGCTGTCTGTGTTTTTGAAAACGATAGAATACAAGCGTGGCACCCGTAGTTGAAGCTCCTTAAGCTGTTCAAAAAACGGACGTGAAAAATCGTATTCCCTGCCGAAACTTAACGGATCCCATTTGTCGCTATGGTAACAATCATTACAATAAACCGTATAAGGGGATTTTGAAGAATAAATAGAAATTATATTTTTCTTACATAAATCACAGGTTCTTCGATAAAGAGTTTTTTCATTCCTCCAGGCAACGCGCCTAATAAAACGGCACTCAGGGCACCATGTTGGTGCTGGGACTTTCATTTTCTCATAAAACGCAAAGTCATCGGGCTCTATAGTAAAGTCCTTATGACAATTTTGACATTGTTTTGTCGCTTGTTGCATAAATAATTCTTATCGGCTCACACGGCGTGTGAGCCGATGTTTACGCTATTTTTTGGACATGACGACTTTTTTGTATTCGTCTAAGTGCTCTAGAACAGTTCCCGTTCCCTTTACTACACAAAATAGCGGTTCCTCAGCCACAAAACACGGCACTCCTGTACTTTGAGCTACTAATTCATTTATCTTAGGTAATAAAGCGCCTCCCCCAGCCATTATAATACCCTTGTTCATAATATCTGCAGAAAGCTCGGGAGGAGTTTCAGACAAAACTTGTTTTGCAGCCTGTATGATTTCAGCCAGCACATCAGAAATTGCTTCACAAACTTCATTGTTAGATATTTTAATATTTCGGGGCAGGCCCAAAATTAAATCCCTCCCCTGTATTTCTAAAAATCTCAATTCTTTTTGGGGCAAAGCAGTTCCCACTTTTATTTTTATTTCTTCAGCTGACTGTGTTCCTATTGCCAAGTTGTATTTCTTTTTAATATATTCTGCAATGGCGGCATCAATCTTATCTCCCGCCACCCTTACAGAATGCGAGGTTACAATGCCTCCCAAAGATATTACAGCCACTTCAGATGTTCCTCCTCCAATATCTATTATCATATGCCCTGAACAGGAGTTAATGGGTATGCCAGCCCCAATAGCAGCTAAAATAGGCTCTTTTGCCACATAAGCCTGCTTGGCTCCAGCGGAAACAGCGGCTTCAATAACAGCCCTTCTTTCTGTACTGGTTATGCCAGCTGGAACAGAAATAACCAGCTCGGGCTTAAAAATTCTTATGCCGGTTGTGGTCTTATTTATAAAATAACGCATCATTGCCTGCGTAACCCTATAATCGGCTATCACCCCGTCTTTTAGAGGTCTGTAAACCTTTATGTCGGCAGGTGTCCTGCCTATCATTTCCTTGGCCCCCTCGCCCACAGCTAAAATTTTATTATCAGCTAAGGATATTGCAACCACCGAAGGCTCATATAAAACAACGCCCTTCCCCTGCAAATACACAAGAGAGTTGCATGTCCCCAAATCTATTGCGATTTTATTATTAAACATAATTTTCTCGTTTTATGTCAGCTCCTATTTTTTGAAGCCTTTCTTCAATTTTTTCATAACCTCGGTCAATTTGGTAAATGTTTTCTATTACAGTTTCACCTTCAGCAATCATACCCGCTAAAACAAGTGTAATACCGGCTCGCAAGTCAGGACTAGTAAGCTTTTTACTGTGCAAATGAGAAGGTCCGTGCACCACAACGCGATGCGGATCACACATAATTACGTTTGCCCCCATAGTGGCAAGCTGATCTGTAAAAAATAACCTACCTTCAAAAATAGACTCATGTATAATACTCTGACCATCCACCTGAGTCATTAAAAGTGTGTAAGGAGGCTGTAAATCAGTAACAAATCCAGGGAATTCGTGAGTAACTATGGAAACAGCATTTAATTTGCCAGGCTTTGTAATTATATAATCTTCTCCAATTTCCAGTTTGGCTCCGGCTTTTTGCAAAATAGATATAACAGCTCCCAGGTGCTCTGGAACGCAGTTTTCCACTTTTATTTCGCTTTGGGTGAGCAAACCCATAATGACAAAGGTGCCTGCTTCAATACGATCTGGTATTACGTTAAATTCCCCTCCAGAAATTTTGTCTACTCCTTGTATTTCAATAGTGGGAGTACCAGCTCCCGTTATTTTGGCTCCGCAGTTGTTGAGATATTCAGCTAAGGCAGGAATTTCGGGCTCCATAGCGCAGTTCTGCAAAACAGTTTTTCCTTCAGCCAAAACAGCTGCCATTATCATGGCCTCAGTCCCTGTAACCGTAACTTGAGGAAAAAATATTTTGGCTCCTACAAATCTTTTTCCTTTCAGGGAGAGTTTCAAAGTCTCAGTTGAAGGTTCTACTTTTGCCCCCAATTTCAAAAATCCGTCCAAAAACATATCTATAGGCCTTTTACCTATCACGCATCCTCCAGGATAATCCATTTCCACCTTTTTAAAACGGGCAAGCATAGGGCCTGCCATTAAAATAGAGCTTCTAAGACGCCTGACTAAAAGAGAATCTAATTTTGTCTTATTTATTGACGAAGAATCAACTACTACTGTTTTTTCGTCTTTATTTATTTCTGCTTTGGCTCCCAAATCCTTTAAGAGCGCTACAGCCCCAAGAGTATCTTCAATAAAAGGGAAATTTTTAATCTTGCATTTGTCTTCAGACAAAATAAGTGCTGCAAGAATTTTTAGCGCAGAATTTTTAGCTCCATTAACAGAAATCGTGCCGTGTAGTTTACGACCGCCTTGTATAATAAATTTTTCCATATAATTATAGGTTAATCCTAATCCAAAAAGTTCAACTTTGCAAGGGTGAGAAAATCTGGAAAAAATAAGCGCTTTGTGCTAGTATAATGTATAATAATGAGTAAAAAAATCCGCTTATATATACTAATTTTTTGCGCCGTCTGCTTTTTTAGCGTAGCGCCTGTTTTAGTTGCGTATTCTATGGGGTATAGGTTTGACTTTAAAGATATGAAGGTGGTAGCCACAGGCGGAATCTATGTCCGAACATTTCCTACAGCTGAATCCATAACCGTGGACTCAAAAATATCTGTAAAACCTGGCGTTTTTTCAAACAACATATTTGTGCAAAGCCTACTTCCTCAAGAGCACACTGTATATATACAAAAAACTGGATATTATGACTATTATAAGACTTTACCTGTAGAAGAAAATCAGGTTACCAAGCTGGAAAATGTACTCTTACTAAAAAAGAACCTTATTTACACAGATATTGCTGATAATACGGTTTACTTTTCCATTGCTCCGGACAGTCAAAATATTATAACTGTAACTAAAAATGTCAAAGCTTTATCCATAGATTTTTTTAATTTAAACAGTCCTTCCCAAAAACAAACGGTCCTCATTCCAGAGGATGCAGAGGTAAAAGATATAAAATGGTACGATAATTCCAGTTACGCCCTCATAAAGCTACAAAATGTAAAAGGCGTGTTTTATTATTTTTTTAATGCTTCTCCAAGCACTGTGCAAACACCCACAGCAACCAAGTTACAATATTTAGATAAGAATTCCCAACAAATTAGCTTTAACCCTAAAAACCCGCTGGAAATACTTTACGTGGAAAATAACATCCTCTATAACCTAAAGAACAACAAGCCAACAGCAATAATAAAAGGCCTAATAACATATACATCCTATGGGGGCGACATTTTATGGTTCTCTGAAGAAGGATTACTAGAGGAATCCGACACTTTAGGAAAATTGATTGCAGATTTTACAACCGAAAACATGATTATACGTCCTGACTATGCCTATAATCTTTTCTACGACTCAGGAATGATTTTATTGGAAAACAATGGCTCTCTATTTACATTTGATGCAAATGCCAAAACATTTAAAATTCTGAGTACAATTGAAGGAACATATAAAATTATATTAGCCCCTGATAATAAAAACCTTGTCCTTTATAATGACAATAAAATATTTTTGTATTCATTTTTGAATGATACTCTGGAACTGCTATATGAAGGCGGCTCAATTACCGACTGCCAATGGGTAAATAACGATTATATAATTTTTACGGCAGGAAACAATATCTTTATTTCAGAAGTTGACTACCGAGGCAATATAAACTTGATTACCCTCCCCTCAAGCGTAGAGCTTGCAGATAATAGTCAATTACAAATTATAAGTCCTCAGGCGTTCTATGCCAGCCAGTCTGGAATCTTATATGTTTTAACTGAAAGCACTTTGCTGGCCTCTGAGAAAATTACCCCCTAAACTAATTTCTTTTTAAAATCTTCCCAAGTAATTTCGTTTTCATCAGTCATTTTGCAAATATCTTTATATTGGCAAAATCTGCACTGCCAATTGCTTGGATGATCTGTCAAACGAGCAGGGAGCGCGTCTTTCTCCACTTGGTCCTTCAACGCATAAAATTTATCCAGAAGGCCCTTGCACAAAGATTCATCGTAATCTACAAAAAACTCCTTTAGCTCCTGCTGGTCCTTGTCCACATAAAGCAGAATTCCTTTCTTAATGTCAAAATAATGCAAATAAAGTTGTATTTGATAAATATTTTCTTCCTTGGGCTCTGTCATTTTTCGGAAAAGCATACTATTTATGCTTTTGATATCCAACACATAGTTTTCGCTTCCAATAGACAAAATAGCATCAGCTCTACCGGAAATTATTTCCTGGGCAGGTATGGGAACCTCTGTAACTACGCCTATTTTAAGCCTGTATAATATGTTAAAAATCGAGCGGTGGATATTTTCGCCATGCTCAAAAATACGCATAATACGAGGGTCATATGGCTCTCTGGGAGCATTTTTAAACTTAAAAAAAACAGCGCGCGGACATTTTCCGGCATCTGTAACATAAAACCGAGTTTGCTCTCTATTTTTTTGATTTTCTCTATAAAATTCGTCTATAAGCTCTTTTAACATATCCCTATCTTAGCAACTTTAAGAAACACTTTCAAGACACCAAAAAACCGCCCAAAGGCGGTTTTTTGTAATTAACGTTTTGACCACTGTGGGGCACGTCTTGCACGCTTCAATCCGAATTTCTTTCTTTCTCTCATTCTGGCATCTCTGGTTAAAAATCCTGCCTTTCTAAGTCTCTTTCTAAAATTATTATTGAAATCTACCAGCACTCTAGCTGTTCCGTGTCTTACAGCCTCTGCTTGGGCTGTATGCCCTCCCCCTCTTACTTTCACAGTAACTCTAAATTTATCCAAGCACTTCATCTTTTTCATTGAAGCTACTGATGTTTCTCGGTCCTCGGCTGTCTGAAAGTATGCTTCGTATCCCTTATCATTCACCAAAAATTCTTTATCTCCTTTTGTAAAAAGCCTTACGCGCGCTACAGCTGTTTTTCTTCTACCAATTGCCTCAAAATAGCGGTCTGGCTTACCTGCTGAATTTCTTATTGATTCGTCAATTTCCTTTGAAATATCTTCTGCTTCCAAATCAATCTCTTCCTCGGGCACCAAAGCAACAGGAGTTTTAATTTCCTCTTTTTTCTCAATTTTTTTAACAATTTTTTTTGTGGTTGTTTTTGTTGGCATAATTATTTCTCAAACTTTAGCCTTTTAATCTGTTTTGGCCTAAGAGTATTTTTTGTAAGCATTCCCATTACAGCAACTCTCAAGACTTCCGGTCTTCCTTTTTTAGCAATAAATTCCTTTAAGGAAGCTTTTTTCATATTTCCCAGGTATCCTGTAAAATGGAAATAATTTTTGTCTTCCATTTTATTTCCGGTAAATTTCATTTTATCAATATTTTTTACCACTACAGTGTCTCCCATATCTCTATAAGGCACAAAATCCGGCTTGTTTTTACCTCGCAGTAAAACAGCCACTTCGACAGCCAATCTGCCCAATGATTTATTTTCTGCGTCTACTGTAACTATTTGTCTTTGAATAGGTTTCATACTACTTTATAAGTTCAAAAATTACTATTTTAGCTCCATCTGAAATTCTAGGTCCCAGTTTTATAATTCTGGTATATCCGCCCTTTCTATCAATGTATTTGGGAGCTACTTCGTCAAACAATTTCTTTGTCATTTTAGGAGTTAAATCCTGAGCCAAAAGTCTCCTGTTGGAAATTGTGCTAACCTTTGCCCTGGTTATCATTTTTTCAACAACAGGCTTCAGCTCTTTTGCTTTTGCCTCGGTTGTCTTAATTCTCTCGTGCAAGAAAAAACTGTTAGCTAGTGATTTAAAAAGCTGTTTTCTTGGCCCCTTCTTCATTGATAGTTTTCTTCCTTTATTAAGCTTCCTCATTTCCTTTAAATTCTAAACCTAATTTTTTAATTTTTCTCTTTATTTCAGATAATGATTTTTCCCCCATACCTTCAAGCTCTATCAAGCTCTTTTCTGATCTCTTTACTACACCACCAACTGTTTTTATGCCATTATTTAACAATGCATTAAGAGTTCTGCCTGTCAGTTTCATATCTTCAACAGCCATTTTAGTAACATCCTTTTCCTCTTCTGATTCTTGTTTTGAGTCTTTTGCACCTTCTTGGGGTAAAGCAGGCCCAGCCTGTCCTGAAAATATAATATTAAAATGTTTTATTAGAATGTCGCAGGCCTGAAAAAACGCTTCTTCTGGAGTTATTGTACCGTCAGTCTCGATTTCCAAGCTCAGCTTATCAAAGTCTGTTCTATCCCCCACGCGCATGTTTTCTACCTGAAAATTAACATTCTTAATAGGTGTAAAAATAGCATCCATTGCTATAGCTCCTATCTCTGATTTTTTTGTTTTTACCTGGTCTTTTGGAACATAACCTATCCCCTTTTGAATTTCTACTTCTATTTCCAATTCTGTTTTTTTGTCGGTAATAGTTGCTATGTGAAGCTCCGGATTTGCCAATTTCACCTGAGAAGGACACTTAAAATCTGACCCTTTTACCTTTCCCTCTCCTTTTACCTTCAGCTCAATTCTGGCTGATTCACCTTCAAAAATTTTAAATCTCAAATTTTTAAGATTCAAAATTATCATTATAGTATCTTCTAAAATACCGGGCATTGTGGAAAACTCATGAGGAGCACCCTTGATTTTAACCTCTGTTATTGAAGCGCCTTCTAAAGAGGTTAGTAAAACCCTTCTTAGAGCATTTCCAATAGTAACACCATAGCCAGGATACAATCCTTCTACTTCAAAGGACGCCTGGTTATTTTTCTTTTGTATTACTTTAGGTGGTAATGGAAGAGGTATCATCTTTAAATAGTTTTTAGCTAGTAGTTATCAGCCCTTCGACAGAGGCTCGGGGCTATCACCTATTCGCTAAATCCTAAAATTAACGTGAATAAAATTCGAAAATTAACGAAATTTCTGCCGGCGGCTTGACTTCTTCCAAGTTAGGATCGCCGATAGTTTTCGCTTCTAATTTTTCTTTATTAAGAGTAAGCCAAACTGGTGTTTCGTGCTTTTTGACTAAATCTGCAATTTCCTTTAAAATTGGTTTTTTCTTTTTGCTTTCTTTTATAGTTACAATATCCCCTGTTTTTACCACAAAGGAAGGAATATTTACTGCCTTTCCGTTTACCATAAAATATCCATGAGAAACCATTTGCCTGGCCTGTGGTCTGGATTTTGCAAAACCGAGTCTAAAAATAACATTATCCAGTCTTTTTTCTAGATTCCTTATAAGCTCCGCAGAAACGTCATCCACTCTGCCCATTTTAGCAAGAGATTCGCTGACATATCTTTTAAACTGTTTTTCTGAAAGTCCATACCACTTCTTAAGGTTTTGCTTTTCGGTCAAAGACTTTTTGTATTCAGAAGGAGCTCCGCCTCTTTTCTTTTTTTGAGGACCTGGAGCATAAGCTCTTTTAATCATTGCGCATTTACGCGAAAAACAACGGTCTCCCTTTAAAAAGAGTTTCTGTCCTAATCTTCTACAAGTTTTGCATTGATCGTATTGCATGTTTATAAACGAATTTTTTATTATACTCTTCTGGTCTTTTTAGGCCTACATCCATTATGAGGAATGGGGGTAACATCTCGTATAGATACAACGTTTAATCCTTGTCCCACAAATGTCCTAACTGCTGATTCTCTACCAGCTCCTATTCCTTTAACTAAAATTTCAATTTTTTCTATACCTAATTTTTTACAAATATTGGCTAAAGCCTCGGCTACTTTTGAAGCAGCAAAGGAGGTAGCTTTTTTAGTACCTTTAAATCCCACTGAACCTGCAGATTTCCAAGCCAAAACCTGACCCTTGGAATTAGTTAAGGTTACCATTGTGTTGTTATAAGATGAAGACACAAAAATCTTTCCGTCTCTAACACGTAACGTTGACTTTACTTGAGCTTCTTTGCCCACTTTTTGGTCAACTTTTTCCTGCTCTTTAATAAGCGCCTCCTGATCTGTTTTTATAATATGCTTTTTTCCCATAATTTATGAACGAAGTGAATAAATTACCCTGAACTTGTCGAAGGGTATTCTCTTACTATGTTGGGGATGCAGATGGTTTTCTGCCAGAACCCATTGTTTTCCTGACATTACCACGCACTGTCCTATTATTAGTTTTTGTTCTTTGTCCTCTTACTGGCAATCCTTTGCTGTGCCTAGAACCTCTCCATGTCCCAATATCTTTCAGTCTTTTTATGTTAATCATAACCTGCCTTCTCAAATCTCCTTCAATTTTATGATTTTTTTCAATATAATCCTTTAGAGTATTTACTTCTTCTGCGCTCAGTTCGGAAGCTTTTTTATTTATGTCTATTTTTAGTTCAGCTAAAATCTTTTTACTCAAACTGTTCCCTATACCATAAATATAAGTTAACGAAATTTCTATTCTTTTTTTGTCGGGTATGTTTACCCCTGCAATTCTTGGCATAATATTACAAATGATTAACCCTGTCTCTGTTTGTGTTTAGGATTTTTTTTGCAAATAACGTAAATTCGCCCCTCTCTTCTGATGACCTTGCAATCCTTACACATTTTTTTAACTGATGGACGTACTTTCATATTTTTAAACCTGCCTACCGGTAGGCAGGCAAAAAAACTAAAAAATATTTAGTTTGAAATATTTTTAATTCTATTTCAATCTATATACTATTCTCCCTTTGCTTTCGTCATAAGGAGACATTTCAATTGACACCTTGTCTCCGGGCAGAATAGTAATCCTATGCATTCGCATTTTTCCGGAGAGAAAACCCGTAATTTCCTTTCCGTCTTCTAAGACAACCTTAAAAAAAGCGTTAGGCAAAGTTTCAATAACCCTTCCCTCTTTTTTTATAACTTGATTGTTTTTGTCCTCCTGTGGCGTCATTTAGTGTATAAGAGTATATTAGCAAAATAATTTAAAACAGTCAAGCCTCTATTCGAATTGCAAATCCACCTTCACGGCCTTCTGATTGCTAGGCGCTTTGTTGACCCAAAATGGCCAAAAATCTACCTTTGTGCGAAGCAAGTCTTCTCCCAAAATTCCTGTAACCGTGTCGTTGATTTGGCTGGCGTTCTTACCGGCCAAAGACAATGATAACGAATTCTTATCAAGATTTTTATATGTCCCGCCTGAAAAATTTACATCCAATGACATTTTCCCATCTGTTGCGTCCAAGGAAGACACTGTGGGCTCTGTTTTAAGACTGCTGTCCAGCAAGGTTTTACCATCTGGCATTTGTGATATCAAATATTTTTTAGCAAACTCATCTATGTCAGACTTTTTAAATGCCACTGCAGAAAGTTTTATGGTGGCTTCGTATGTAAATTTGTCCGTTACTGTGCCAGATTTTGTTTGCGTACCTGCCCCTGATATATCAGAAGAAATAGCGTCATCCAACAAAACATAGTCTGACGGAATTTGGTTTTGGAGATCTGCTTTGGCCTGGTCAGTAAGTTTTTGGGTTATAGAGTCCTTAGCTGATTGGATATCGTCATCAGTAACCTTTTTTACGTCACCTGTGTAACCTCCTGTCATAGCACTATCTGAAGAAGCATACACACTATAATAATAAGCTGTACCCTTTAGTCCTGGCACGGAAAAATTAGATGCGGAAATATTATAACTATCTCCCCCTTCCACTGCTTCCACCTTCACCTGTACAGATCCTGGAGTAAGCTTACTGCCACTTTTCTTGGCAGCCGGTATAACAACTTTTCCTGCAGCTGTAAAAAGCTTTCCAGAATCTGATAAAAATCTAGTTCCGGCTTTGAAAGTCAGAGGAGTTGCAGGGTCATATTTATTATAAACTGTTATAATACCTGAAGCCTTGCCTTCATTAGAAGCGTTTCCAGTGGCAGGGAAGTCCTCAGACAATGTTTTGGTTATTTCAAAATTCTGTGCAGGAATGACTGATTGAGAAATATCGGTTAAATCTGCGGATTCATCAGCTGTTATGGTTTGCTCAAAGCTCAATGTTTCTACCTTGGGCCAAATCTGGATATCTGCCCTTGGAAGCTTAAAAAATAAATATACAACCAAAATTAACAACACCACAGCCACGCCTCCAGACACAGGAATCCATAGTGGTCTAGCTCCACTATTACGGCGGTTTTTTCTGGGTTTTTTCTCTCGGACTTCTTGAACCTTTTCTTCGGCAAGATATTCCTTTACATCTTCTTCTATTTTTTTCGCCAGCTTTGGCGGTATAACGTCATAAACTTTTTTTGGCATAGCTATTTTTATTTTTTATTCTAATATAGCCTTGATTCTTCTGACTCCTGCAGAAGAACTTTCCTCTTTGATAATCCTAAAATGTCCCATTGTGCCTGTCCTATCCACATGAGGGCCTCCGCAAATTTCTTTACTAACATTTTCATCTCCCTTGCCCATAAAATAAACTTTTACTGTTTCTCCGTATTTTGAACCAAAAACTCCCATAGCATTTATTTCTCTGGCTTTTTCAATCGGAAGCTCTTCAAACCAAACAGGAAGGTCTTTTTTTATTATACCATTTACAAAATTTTCTACATCCTCTATTTGTCCACTGGTCATTTTTTCTTTATGTGTAAAATCAAACCTTAAGCGCTCTGCTGTTATATTACTGCCTTTTTGAAAAACATTCTCTCCCAAAACCTGTCTTAATCCAGCCAACATCAAATGAGCCGCTGTATGCAGTTTTGTAGTGGCTTCTGAAGAATCAGCCAGCCCACCCTTAAACATTCCAGCAGATGCTGTTCTGCTTAACTCCTGGTGCCTTGCCAGCTCTTTTTCAAATTCGTCAACATCCACTTTTATGCTCTTCTCTTTTGCCAGTTCTAAAGTAATTTCTATAGGAAACCCATATGTCTGATAGAGATTAAATGCATCCTTACCTGAAATTAATTTTTTCTCGCTACGGGAGACAAACTCCTTTAGCCCTTTTTCTAAAGTTTTATCAAATTTTTCAGATTCTTGTCGCACAACAAAGACAACTCCCTCTTTGCTTTCCTTTAATTCAGGATAAGCTTCTCCATATATTTTAACTACAGTATCAATTAGAGGGACAAAAAAATCATTCGCCATTCCTAAAACCTTTGCGTATCTTATAGCTCGTCTTAACAACCTTCTTAGAATATAACCATGTTCTACATTAGATGGCATTATTTGCTCTGAAGCCAAAAATACTGAAGCTTTTATGTGATCTGCAATAATTCTAAATTCTTTTTGATAATCAGCGTATTTTTTACCAGATAACTCCTCAATTTTTTCTATAATAGGCAAAAATACATCTGTTTCATAAACGCTGTTTTTCCCATTTAAGGCTACCAATATTCTTTCCAAACCCATGCCAGTGTCCACGTTTTTTTGACTAGCCCCTATATAATTTCCGCTCTCATCTTTTACATACTGCATAAAAACATCGTTCCAGATTTCTACCCAATTTTTATCTGTAGCGTCAAAAATCTTAGGAGCAGGCTTGTCGTTTAACTTCCAATAAAACATTTCTGTGTCTGGACCGCATGGACCAGTTTGTCCCGCTGGGCCCCACCAGTTATCTTCCTTTGACAGAAAAGCAATTCTCTCCTTTTTTATTCCCAAAGCCTCCCAAATTTTAGCAGACTCTTCATCTTTAGGAGCATCTTCATCTCCTGCAAAGCAGGAAACAGCCAATCTATCTAATGGAACAGCTAATTCTTTTGTTAAAAATTCAAAAGACCATTTTATCGCCTCTTCCTTCCAATAGTCTCCCAATGACCAGTTCCCCAACATCTCAAAAAATGTGAGGTGAGTATCATCTCCAACGTTATCAATATCCACGGTTCTTATGCATTTCTGTGCGTCTGTCAGTCGTTTGCCCTGAGGATGTTTCTCGCCCAACAAAAAAGGCACTAAGGGATGCATGCCTGCTGTGGTAAATAAAACAGTTGGGTCATTTTCCGGAATTAAAGAAGCCGAGGGAATCACTTTATGCTCCCTTTTCTCAAAGAAATTTAAATACTTTGTCCTCAACTCTGAAGATTTCATTATTTTATTTTACAACATAAATTTTAGCGTGGCAACACCCATTTTAATATCGGCTCACACGCCGCCTGCCTGCCGGTAGGCAGGTATGAGCCGATATTTTGCAACAAAAAACCCTGTTACCAGGGGTTTTTTACGTGTAGCGGTCAGCGATGTTGGAAGCGGCAAATGAAAGGGGCTTTATGCGAGGTTCGAATCCCGTGCTTTTAATAAGCCCTACCACCTCTTTTACCATCTCTCTGGTTTTACCCTTTTCCCCTACGTCTGCGTGTATATATTGAAATTGATATTTAAGGCCGAGCTTGTTTTCTTTTTCCAATGTTTCTCGTAAAGCCAGCGCCAACTCACAAGACAAATAAACCTCCTGTAAAATTCTATTTTTCCAAAATGCCATTTTCTTTAGAAAATTGTCGTCATATTGCATTTTTTTAAGGAAAAACCTTCCCCCCGCCCCTGTGCGCAAAACTACTACCGCAATAGGGAAAAACGGTTTGTCAGAGGAAGGAGAATCACATCCCACTATAATCTCATACTGGTATTCGGGTGACTCTTGCATATACCCAAAAATCTCTTTTATAACCTGTTTTAAATCCAGGTTACCTTTGCTAGGGCTAAAAAAATGTCCGTTGTTTAGTATGTCGCTATCCATACCTCAACATAACAAAAAAGACTGACAGGGTCAATCTTTTTTTAATTTATTCCGCAGACTTGATTATCTTTATAAATTCTTCAGGTTTTAGAGACGCTCCTCCTACGAGCAATCCATTTGCTCCGGCTTGTTTTATATAATCAGCGGAATTATCACTCTTTACACTGCCACCGTACAAAATTCTCATATCTGGATTGATAAATTTTCTTATAAAATCAAGCGATTCTTTTGTTTCTTCTACAGAACAGTTATTTCCAGTGCCAATTGCCCAAACAGGCTCATAAGCAATATTTATGTTTTCCAGACTTTTAGCCTGGGCAATTCCCACGCCGGCAAGCCCATTTTTTATTTGCCCTTCAAGCACTTCACTTTTTTTGCCAGCATTTCTTTCCTCTTCGGTCTCTCCAATACAAAAAATAATTTTTAACCCAGCTTTTAAAGAAGCTTTTATTTTTTTGTTTACTGCCTCATTTGTCTCACCAAAATACTTTCTGCGCTCTGAATGTCCTATAATTACATACTCTACACCCAAGTCTTTAAGCATTGCTGTAGAAATCTCTCCGGTAAAAGCGCCTTTTTCCTCAAAATGAACATTTTGAGCGCCCATAGATACTACTCCTTTGCCAAATGAAGAAGCATATAAACAAACATAAGGCGGGCAAATCACAACTTCTGATTTCAATCCCTTAGCGCCATCCCTGATTGTATCAAAGATTTCTTTTGCCTCGGCTTGTGTGGAAGGATTCATCTTCCAATTAGCTACAATTAAATTCTTCATAAAAATTATTTACTTTAAAGTAGGAAAGCTTCCTGGATTTTCCTGCCAGACATTCACAAAGTCCCAATTGCTCATTGGAGGATTGCTGATTGAGTAAAAATATGACTGATTATCTTCGATTTTAACACAACCTGTGTCTCCAGTCCCCGCAAAACTATTATAACAATACTCGGGATTTCCTACGTGATTATTCCAATAGCAATCCTGAATGCTTTCCCTACCATCATAAAGTCCAATAAGTGAGCCCGCGTAACTCCCTGATACGCTGCCTGTCGAAAATGAGTCGATTAGAGTGGATGCTGTCCCTCCTCCAAGTCCAAGTCTGCCGACTAATCCTCCAAAATATTCTCCTTCTGTAAGCCCATCCACGTTCCCTGTGGCAAAAGAATTTTTAACGGTGGCGTCTATAACATGTCCGACTAACCCGCCGAGATTAGTTGCCCATGGTAGTTGATCCGTAGAGATATTTACATAACTGTAAGAATTCTCAATTGACGCTCCTGTAAAATCTAAACCTGTTAAAACTCCAACCAATCCCCCCGTAAAATCACGCGCTGTAATCAAACCAGTTGAGTAACTTCTTTTAATGGTTCCTCCGCTCATACCTGCCAAAGCTCCTGTATATCTTTTTCCAACTATACTGACATTCACCACCCCCACATGCTCGACGCTTCCAGATGGGCCAACATATCCAAACAAACCCACCCAGTCCTCTGTTGGCCTGTTGATGGTTAGGTTTGAAACCGTGTGGCCTGCTCCATCAAAATTTCCGATAAAAGAGCTAACGCTGTCTCCTATAGGATCGAAATTCGCAATTGAAGAACAATCAATATCATTCGTAAGTATAAAATTGCCCTCTAAATTGCTTCCAACTAGCTGAAGCATATCGCAGTTACAAATCTGCCAAGGATTTTGAGCACTCCCATCTCCGCCCGAAAACCCGCTCTCTTCCGCAAGGCACTGCCCTCCAGAGCCAGAGTCGGGAGTGCAGGAGTATAATTCAATATCATCTGTGCAGGTTTCTTCTGGCTCGCATGCGCAATCGCTACATCGGCAATCCTCTTCTGGGTTACAAAATCCATTAGTATCGCAAGCTACGCAAGAAGTATCATTGTAACAGGTATAATCTTCAGAGCAAGCTGGTCCTACCCCACATCCGGCGTCTCCGGATCCAGATGTACAAGTATAAACTCCAGAATCTGGGGGGGCTGTAATTTCTGCTAAACTACCCGTATAGTCGCCACACCAATAATTACTGCTGGTGGCCAGCTTGGCATAAAATACTGCTTTAGTTCCGTCTTCAGAGATTGAGCAGACATAATCACTCCCGGCAGCAACTAAGACGAAAGAGCTAGGAATGGTGTAGTTTTCATAGGTTGAATGGTCGGCATAATACATAGCCACATCTTTTGATATCTGAGAAATTTCTGATTTCAATCTGCTGTCTTTTGACTTTCCAACATAATTAACGGCTGATACTCCAATAATGCTAGATAAAACAGCTATTATGGATATCACTATAATTAGCTCTACAATCGTAAAACCACGAAAAAAACTTCTCACTTTGTGAATTGCTTTTTTTGTGGTAATAATTACTTTTGTCTTTACTTTTTTCACCTTGTATAATTCTACCACAAAATAAAAAACAACGGTATATACCCGTTGTTTTTTATTTTTCTGTAAGTACTAACGGTCCCTTTTCTGTAATGGCTATAGTGTGCTCAAAATGCGCTGCAAGCGAACCATCTTTTGTGGTAAACCCGTATCCGTCTTTTGCTTTTTTCAGGTTATAATCCCCAATTGCCAGCATAGGCTCTATACAAATAACCATGCCGCTAACCAGCTCTTCTCCAGTTCTCCTGGCACCAAAATTGGGTATGCGGGGGTCTTCATGAACAGATTTTCCTATCCCATGCCCACATAAATCTCTAACCACGCCATACTTTTGCCCTTCTACAAATCTTTGAATTGTATTTCCGATATCCCCAACCGTATTCCCAATCTTAGCTTTTTTTATTCCCAGCCTTAAGGATTTTTTGGTAGTATCAAGTAATCTTTTTGCTTCAAAAGATATTTTGCCCACCGCCACAGTAGAAGCCATATCCGTATTGTATCCTTTATACAAAACACCCAAATCCAGACCCACGATGTCCCCTTCCTTTAAAATATAGTTTGACGGAAATCCATGCACAACATTTTCATTTACAGAAGTGCACAAGGAATAAGGGAATCCTTCATACCCTTTAAAAGCAGGCTTGGCTCCGTGAGACAAAATCAGAGCCTCTGCGGCTCTGTCTAATTCTAAAGTAGTAATGCCTGGCTTTACCATTTTTTCAACCTCTTTTAGCACAGCTGCCAGAATCTTCCCACCCTCAGCCATTATTTTTATTTCCTCTGGTGTTTTTATACTAATCATTTTACAAGACTATTTGGCGGCTCTTAAAATTTCCGCGAATACTTCTGCTACGGTTTGCTCGCCATTCACCTCATTAATTTGAAATTTGTTTTTTTCAAAATAGTCTATCATAGGGAGAGTTCTTTCAGTATATTCTTTTATTCTCACTTTTATCCTGTCTGGGTCGTCTAAATCCTTCCTCTTTATTAGTTTTGAACCGTCTAGAGGACAGAAGGACAAATCCTCTGTTTCCTTACTAAACAAAATTGAGTGGCGCATTAGCTCGCATATTTTTCTGTGAGAATTTCTAAAAATAGTCTGTTCGGGTGTAATTTGGAGTAAAATAACCTTTATATTTTCTTTGCCATAAAGGCTCTCTATTGTAGGAATTACTCTCTCTACCTCATATATAGTGCGAGGAGAACCCGCAAGAACTAAATTTTCACCTTCTTTAAATAACTTATTTATTTCTTTTATTACCAGCTGAGTAACCCAAGGAGGACTGCAAAGTTTCCCGTTCTTCCAATTTTTCAATTCATTTAAAGCATCAAACTTCTCTCCTTCTATTTCGACAATTCTTTCTAGTGAATCGGCAGAAAGATTCTCGGCCTCTTTAAATTTTCTTTCTAAAATCTTGCTGGTTTCAAAAAGATGTAAACCCAGTTTCTCTGACAATAGCTCTGATTGAGTACCTTTACCAGCCCCAGGAGGGCCAAACAAAATTACAACTTGTCTAGGCATTGTAAAAAAATATTAAAATGTCTCGTATTCGCGCATTTGGAGCTGAGAGTTTATTTGTCTTACTGTGTCCAAAACAACGCTTACCACGATTAAAAGAGATGTACCTCCTACCAGGAATGTAAATCCTGTAACGCCGGTCATACCAGCCACTATAGAAGGCAAAATAGCTATCAAGCCTAGGAAAATGGCTCCTGTAAAAAGCACTCTATTCAAAATATGTTTTAAAAAGTCGGAGGTTGGTTTTCCTGGCCTTACACCCGGAACAAAACCTCCCATTTTCTGCAAATTTTCTGCAATAGTTTTAGGGTCAAAAGTTACTGCTGTGTAAAAATAGGTAAACAATATAACTAGCAAGAAATACAATATTCCATGCACCCATACATTGTTAAATAAATTTCCTGCGTATGTGGCAGCACTGCCCACAAATCCAGGATATCCTCCCAAAAAGCTAGCTATCATACCAGGGAATAAAAGTATAGACAAAGCAAAAATGATAGGCATAACTCCTGCCGGATTAACGCTCAATGGTAAATAGGTGGAAACTCCTCCATACATTTTAGATCCTCTTACTCTTTTTGCATAAGACACGGGGATGTTCCTGCGAGCTTCTGTAATAACAACAACCCCGGCAATAATAATTACAGAAATGACCAAGAAAGCCACATAAGCAGGGATTTTAGAGGCGTCAAAACCTACAAATGTTTGGAAGATGCTTATAGGTACTCTGGCTACTATACCAGCAAAAATAAGTAATGAAATTCCGTTACCCATTCCCTGTTCTGAAATAATCTCTCCTATCCACATTAAAAACATAGCACCTGCTGTTATAGTCACAATAGCAGATATCATGGCTGGCAATGTAAAACCGGTAATAACTCCTTGCCTTATAAATACAGTCAAAAGTCCGTAGCCTTCAAAAGCAGCTAGCGGAATAGTGAGTAATCTGCCGTATTGGTTAAATTTTTGTCTACCGGCTTCACCCTCTTCTTTGTACATCTTCTCCAAAGCCGGAAATATCATAGTGAGAAGCTGAAGAATAATGGTGGCTGTAATATACGGCCCCAATCCCAACAAAACAATTGAAAAATTACTAAGAGCTCCTCCTGTAAATAAATTTAAGAGACCAAAAACCTGGTTTTGGTCAAAAAATCTCTTTAAGTTTTCAGCCCCAATGCCTGGTATAGGTATGTTGGCTGCTAATCTGAATACAATAAATAGGAAAACTACAAAAAGGAATTTATTCCTTAAGTCTTTGCTTTTGAATAAAAATAATATTTTATCGTACCACATAGTTACAAATTACCTTATTTTATAGTCCCTCCTGCTTTCTCAATAGCCGCTTTAGCTGTTTTGGAAACCTTACAGTTTTCAATAGTAAGCTTTTTGGTCAACTTGCCATTACCCAATATTTTTATTTCCGGGGTCTTTCCTTTTATTTTACGCGAAATGCCACTTTGAATCAAATTTGTAGGGTTTATGACATCTCCGTCTTTATAATTTTTATCTAGAACGTCAAGGTTCACTACCGCAGAGTGATCAGTCAAATTAAAAGCTCGATACCCTCTAAGTTTTGGGTATTTCTTAATCAGTTCTCTGATAACGGGCACCATTTTCCTTCCGGCTCTAGATTTCTGTCCTTTCATACCCTTTCCAGAGTATGTGCCTTTCTTTCCACCTCTTCCAACTCTTTTTTTGCCTTTTAATTTATGTTTTGGTTGTAATTCGTGTATCTGCATGTTAAGTCCTAGCTTTTAATTTTTTCAGAGCTTCCATGGTTGCTCTTGCGTTATTCAGCTTATTTTTTGATCCAGAAAGAATTTTTGAAGAAACGTTTTTAATTCCAGCCAAATCGCATATAGTTCTAACTGCTCCTCCTGCCACTAATCCTCTTCCTTTTTTCTGGGGTTTTAGTAATATTCTAGCAGGTCCGGACTTAGCTTCCACTTCATGAGGAATAGTGCCCTCTATGATAACTACGCTTATCAAATTCTTTTTTGCGATTCTTGTTGCTTTTTCTATGGCCTGTGAAACGTCTTTTCCTTTATCTACCCCTATGCCCACTTTACCTTTTTTATCTCCAGCCACAATAGTAGCCCTAAAACTCATTCTTTTTCCACCTCCAGTTACTCTTGTAACTCTGGCTAAATCCAATAATTTGGTTTGAAAATCATCTCTAGGCTTATCCTTACCAAATCCTGCCCTTTTAAATCCTGGCCTTCTGTTTTGATTTTGTCCAAACCCCCCGCTTCTTTGCCCAAAACCTTGCCTGCTTGTAGGCAAACGTGAGTCACCCGATGTGGACTGTTCTCCTGTTGGGATTGGCTTAAATCCATCATTCGGTTTTTTTGTTTCTTTTTTTGTTTGGTCTGCGACCACTTTATTTTCTTCCATAATATATTTAAAATTTAAGTCCTCCTTCTCTGGCTCCGTCAGCCAAAGCCTTTATTCTTCCATGGAAGACAATGCCTCCTCTATCAAAAACGACTTTTTCTATTTTACTATCTGTTGCTTTTTTAGCAATTGTTTTTCCAACTTCTTTTGCAATATCAGATTTTTTTCCTGTTTTATTAGCTTTTAAATCCATATCAGAAACCTGGGCTAAAACCTTCATTAAGTCGTCATTTATTAACTGAGCATAAATATGCTGGTTTGACCTAAAAACAAACAGTCTTGGCCTTTCGGCTGTACCGTGCATATTTTGCCTTATCTTTTTATGCCTTCTTATTCTTTTTTCTTGTTTTAGTGCCATGTTTTTATGCTATTTGGATGATACTACTTTTTTACCCTCTTTTCTCCTAATTTTTTCTCCTTGGTATTTGATTCCCTTACCTTTATAAGGCTCGGCTTTCTTTTGTATCCTTATCAAGGCTGCCATATGCCCAACTCTCTCTTTATTTATACCAGATACTGTAACTACATTTTTTTCAACTTTAAAGTCCACTCCGTCTATTTTCTTAATTTTAACAGGGTTTGAAAATCCAAGGTTAAGCACCAAGGTGTCTCCTTCTACGTTAGCCTTAAAACCTACTCCTTCAATTTCCAGCTTTTTCTCAAAACCCTTACTTACACCTTCCACCATATTTGCTATAAGCGCTCTGTACAATCCCCATAATCCTCTTCCTTTTTTAGGAAGATCAATTTTAGGAGATACAAAAATCTGACCGTCCTTTGACTCTACTTTGATTTCGGGGCGAACTTCTTGTTTTAATTCTCCCTTGGCGCCAGAGACTTTAACCTCTCTGTCTGTTATCTCTATTTTTACGCCTTCCGGTATTTGAATTGGTTTTTTTCCTACTCGTGACATAGTTTTTTTTATTTTACCAAATCTGACAGATTACTTCTCCGCCGATTTTTTGTTTTTTTGCTTCTTTTCCGGTCATTAAACCTTTTGATGTAGACATTATAGCCATTCCATATCCTCCATGAACTTTCCTTATTTCGTGTACAGATTCATAAATTCTCTGGCCAGGCTTTGAAACTCTTCTAGCTCCCGCCAAAGCTGGCACACCATTATCATATTTTAAAGAAATTTTCAGCATTTTTACTTTTCCTTTCACGGTTTTTTTCACTTCTGCTACAAATCCTTCCTTCAATAAAATCATTGCTATTTCGTTTTTAATATTTGACAAAGGAACCAAAACATCTGTTTTTTCAACAGCTTCGGCGTTCCTTATTTGATTTAACATGTCTGTAATTGGATCTGTCATGAT
>Ga0172381_10001479_pt1 | contig 27526 bp, 44 predicted proteins | sample Leawel6488metaG_FD_119754 | JGI IMG/M metagenome (GOLD analysis project Ga0172381, IMG submission 119754) | Leachate microbial communities from a municipal landfill in Southern Ontario, Canada - Leachate well 64-88 metaG | ecosystem: Engineered > Solid waste > Landfill > Unclassified | place... | reverse complement strand
GTAGATCCTGAGGTCGGGCAGAAGGCTTTGATTTACCCGGCTCATTCTTCAGGAACTTATTATTTATTGAGAGTTGCTGAAACTATTACTGAGGGACAGAAGATTATAGTCATTCCGGATAAAAACGGGAAGTTTTGGCCAATTTTGGCTAAATGAAATCATTTACCTCTTTTTAACTCATTTAGTCTACACTAACAACGTTAAAAGTACTTAGAAACACACAGTCACTTATTTTCAATTTTCATCGTTTCAATTTCCCGTTCTAAACCGTATACTTTATCTTTGAGATATTTGATTTGAGTTTTCAATTTAGTCGTCTCGTCTTCGAGGGCTTCAATTTTTAAAATTATCATATCGGTTGTTTTCATTGTTTTCCTCGTTCAATATGTTCAATTAACTTTTTATTAATTTTGTTTACCTGTCTGGTAATCCAGTTTATCCGCGGTGCAAGCACTTTATCCGCAATAGTTGATTTATTGTTAGTTTTTAGTGGTACAAAACATCTTTTGTAAGCATCAGCTAAACTAAGTTTTCCGTTATCTATATCGTCGAGATCATGTTTTGTGAGATATGCTTGGTGATACCAACCCCCGATCCACATACCATCATCATGCTTAGATGCTGCCTGCGCTTCTGGACTAAAATCAGCTTGCTTAAGCATGGATTGATACTTATCAAGTTCTTTTATATACTGCTCATCGCATCCGTCAGGCACGCTTTCAAGCTTTTTCAGTTGTTCAGACAGTTCTCTAGTTTGAGCTTTGATTTTATCCTTACTCATACTTCCTCTTTAACTCTTCTAAAAGTTTCAACTCTCTATTTTTTTTATTCTCTTCATCGGCCTTTCTTTTTTCGTCATATACCACCTTGATTTTATCAAAAAAATAATCATCGAAAACTATGTTTTTAGGTAGGTAGTGCCAATTAGGTGACCCGTCCGACCAAGCAAAATTAACATGTATTTCGTTTTCGGTTATTTCAAATTCTGTAAAATATGCTTTTGGTTCCGGGTCATTCCACGAAGGATACTCGGCTTTTATGAGTTCACCGCATTTCTTTTTGAAAAAGTCGTTTATTAGGTTGTACAATTTTATATATTCTTCCAGGGTTTCTAATGTTACGTTTTGTTCAGTTTCAGTTTTTATCTCAATCCCCTCCTAGTAATCTTCAAGTTCATGAAATTTTTGATAGTCAAACGTCGTTTCACAATCAGAGCACTGGTAAGTAAACCAATAATCGCCAGTTTCAGGATTTTCATCTTCAAACCACGGCGTGACTTTACCACCACACACTGGACATTTTTTAACATCGTCGAATTCAGACGAATTACCCATTACCTGAATCCTCTCCTTATAAACGACCACATTTTACTATGGCAATACCCGCGTGCTATTCCCCGAGCAGTTACTTTTCGTCCGAGAATTAGTTTCTTAAATATGTGAATTGGTAAAAACTGTGTAAATTTCATTGATGATCGTCCCCCTGGTTAATCCGCATTACCAACTGGGTGCCAGTCTCCACATCCAAAATAACCAACGAATTGATTATTTTCAAAAACTGGATATGTGTAAGAAGTAAAAAATCGCCAACGTCTATCACGACCTATAATATATTCAGTGTTATGCGTTATTTTTCCATCTGTGATATTAAACATTGCGCTGCCCTTAAAACGTAGTTCTGAAACATCTCCATTTATTCGAGCGTTAAGTATGCTTTTTACGCCGTTATTTCGATCATAAAACATAACATTACCTCACTTCTGTCTATCCTCATTCAGCCACTTGCTGAACTCCTCATTTGAAACAAATCGGGGAACGATCCTTCCACACTGCGCACACTGCCAAGTCTCTTCAACTCCTGAGGAAGTCCTGATAACTTTCACAAGTCTGATTGCATTTTCAGTTTTACAGGCTGAACAAGTACAAGCTTTTTTGCTGATGCAGTCAATATAACTTTTAACATATTTATCAAATGCTTCTTTTTTTGACTGTCTTGCTTGTTCAATCTTGTCTGACTTTGCATTGTGGATATATTGTGTGCATCCCGAAAGACCGTTTGACATTATGTTCCGCTCCTAAAAAAGTAGGAAGCTTAAAGCTTCCCCTTCCTATACAACTCCTGCACGAGTCCAAGGTTTCCATTTATTGAACCATCGGTTTTGAATTTCTCTTTTCCAGTGATGAAAAAGAAAAACTCATAAGGAGATGAATTCATCTTTTTGAAAGTCGTAGTGGTAACCTTGCCATTCAAAAAGCGGAGTTTTACAGTGTTCGTGTTAACGATGTGATAATTTAATACTGTGTTATCACATTCGAAGTTTGCAGCTCCTGACATAACACCCGGGCGCCAGCCTGGATGCGATGAAGAGTACTGCTTTGCTTTTGCAATGTCGTTACCGGTTGATGCTGCACAAATACTTGAGAGTGCAAGCATTACAACCAATGCAATTGATACAGTTTTAGTTTTCATGTTTCACACCAATTTGTTTTAACTTACTGCAATACAATAAAGGAGTTAAACATATATATAGTTTACTATGTACAGCGCACATAGTAACTCAATCAGGTATTTTCTTTAAATCAACTTTATTAATAACTACATATCCACATTTACAAAATTCATTTGGTGTTATCGATTCCCTCTTTCCTTCATCGTTCGTGAACGCTGATTTTGATTTATACATATATCTCCCGCATTTAGGACACGCGTGCCGAGGGTTGGTCCCATCCCCGGTTCCAGGATTCGGGTATTTTTTAGGCGTGTTGCGTTTTCGTTTTTGAGTCATATTATAACCACCATGTAAGATTATTACATTTCATTACATATATAGTTTACTACCTGCTTTGTAGAACGTAAGTTTTATATACTAGATGTGCGTAGTATGTATTGCAATTAGGGACAAAGGCCCTAAGCAAAAATAAGAAAACATCAAGCCGTCGCAAAACCTGTGTGACCTCTAAAGACCGATGTCAAAATCATCGCGACGGCTACACCTCTCTAAACTCAAGATGAACGCCCCGGTTTACCTCCTGCCGGGGCCATAATGCCAGTATGAGGGCAGTGATATGCACCGTACGGATATCACGTGGGTTCAACTCCCGCTGCTGGCTTTCGGGACCACCCGAACGACTATAAAAAAATAAAAACATCTAATATCTTAATCTGGTTTCAGGTAACAAACGGATTCACGGGAATCCACGAACCGCAACCCGGAGCAATCCGGGCCAAGTACTCCCTTTGAAAGCAGGTCAATACACACGGTTCGAATCCGCGAGGGGGCATCGTGGACCACCACGACAAAATAAAACAAAAAACTTTAAATTGAAATCTGAACAAAAAACGGATTTTACCCAAAAAAGAGATATATAACGGCTCTATTAGGATGAGAATAGAGCCCTCCAAAATGTCCATGTTTCCCACATACACACCGGGTTAAAATCCCGGCATGGGCTTGAATTAAAACGGGCATTCCCACACAATAACAATATGCCCATACGTTTTTTAAATCGTTTTGAAAACAAATGAGGCCAAAAAGATGACTGAGAAAATATATTGTCCTAAATTTATAGCGGCTTTGCTGCCGAAAATGATAGATAATAAAGAACTGGTTTACAAGCAGATTGAAAATGCAGTAGACTCGTTTTCCTGTTTGAAAGAGGAGTGCGGGCATTTCTCCAAAAAACACGGCGTTTGTGCCATAGTTGCTCTTGCTGAGAAACCACCACTTACTGTAGCTCTGGATATCCCTGATGAATGTGGAGACGTTGAAGGATGGGATAACAAATGACCGGGAATGAAGGATATGCCTTTGATACTTCTCAGGTTGACGCGCTCGCGGCTGCTGATACTATCGACCTTGAAACAGAGTTTGAAGCTATAAAAGAACTGAAAGCCGTGATTGTTGAGAGGACCCGAGGAATCGATGCAAACATCTCACGTCTGATGGAACTAAGGAAGAAAGTTACATCTCGTTACGATGAAGCGATTGAGTTTCACACCAGAAACATTGAAAACGCGGTCCTCCGGGAAGGCAAGTCTTTCAAATGTGACTATGGAAAGGCCACTTATAGACGAGAATCCGAGCGTTCTTCGTGGGATAATAAAGCTCTTCTTGGGTATGCCGCTGCGCATCCAGGGATTGAACAGTTCAGAAAGTTAACGCCTGTTAAGGCATCGGTTTCAATTTCGTTCGAAGGTGATAGTCAATGAGCATCAAACTCGAAAAGAAGACCACAGTAAACCCGATGGGAAAACCTACAAAGTGTGCAGTGATATTTAAGGGAACTTATAAAGACATCGACGTAACCGTCAAGTTCGAAGCTGAAACCGAACGAGATATAGATTACCAGATTCCTCTAATCCCAGAGAAAGCTCTCGAACTCGAAATTACAGATCCACAAGCTACGCTTGATGTATTTTTCACTGACGACGCTGCACTTAAAAAGATTTCAGAAGATGCAAAGCGGATGATCGAAGAAGAAGATGAGTTTAGGGAAGAACGTAAGCGCAGATCGGAGGAAGGACAATGAGCACCGACGTAATAGCCGCAAAAATGGAAATCGTAAAGAAGTTGAAAGGCCAGGCCATTGTTTTAATTGACAAAAAAACCGCAATGTGGAAAATCTCAAGCGATTATACATTAATTATAGATGTTACATTCCCTCCGGAACTGTGGGCAGTAAAGCACGATGGCAAAGAATGTGGCTGGAAAAAGAGTTTTGAAGTACCCAGTGTGATAAAGGCTCAGATCGATGTATTCGCGGGTGATTATGTGGCAGCTTGTGAAGCGTTGGCATTTGGTGAAGCTGACGAGGAAATCGATGAAGATGAGCTGAAGACGTCCGATGAAGAAGAGACTAAAATCATTGAGATGGAACGCAGGGAGAAGGACGCAGAAGCCTCTAAAATTGCTCAGGAATTGGAGAACGCCAGGAAAAGAGAAGAGAATGAAAGAATATTGGCTGAGGTGGCTAATTTTGAGCAAGAAAAACATCAAATTGAAGAGCAATCAAAAAAACCAGAGCAGTCTAATACAATATATTCTCAGCCAGATGATGTATTCGAAACTGCCCCAATCCCAAAAAAAGGAGCTGTAAAACTCCTTGATATTATCTATGACCTTGTAGAAGATGACTTAGTACAGTTTTTCGGAAAAACCGGGACATGCAAGACAAGCATATCAATACAGGCGGCATTGGAAGCCAGGGCGTCAGGGAAATCTGTATATTACCTTGACACTGAAAAAAACATTTCAAGGAAGAAAAAGACCGCAATGAAAGAAGCGGGCGTTATTTACATGCCTTACACTCCTTCTAATATGACAGGGGAGTTCAAGACTGTAAACGACCTTATAGCCCTCCACGAGTTTATAAAAAAGATTCAGAAAGTTGATGTTTTGATAATTGATTCGCTCGGGCTTCCGGTTCTTAGTGTTTTTTGTGAAGGGAATCAGAAGGACCAGGGGCTTTCGATTCAGAAAATGATTAACATATCAAAATATCTCAAGAGTTATGCAAATAAGAATCAGTCCCTTGTAATCGTTATTAACCAGCCCGAATCTGATATGAACAAAGACCCGAAAATAGAAAGAAGGTCTTTTGGGGAAAAGGCAGAGTTTTATTACAAAGAGCTGTTGAAGACATTTTTTGTTGAAAAGAAGGATACTAAAACAACGGTTGTTGTCAAAACATACAGATCGAGAGATTACGGCCAGGGGTATAAACTTTTCACTGTAGAAATAACCGATAAAGGCGTTAAGGTGATCCAATGACCACCCACAAACTTTTTTCAATTGACCTGAAACTCGATTCAAAAACACAAAACGCCCTCGTAAGTATCTCGAAATCACTTGAAACTATAGCAAAAAATACGATCCCCCATTCAAACGTAGATTCAGACCGGCCGAACGTCCCCACTGACGAACCTACGGAACTTAGCGTGTGTATACCTGACGACCTCATTGAAAAGCCCGTAAACCGCAGTAAAAGAAAGTCATGGTCGAAGTATGGGCTAGATGTATGGGACGTAGTGCCAGGGAGCCAGAGATTAAAATGGAAAATGGACGGCGATTGTATCCGGCTGAAATATAACGAATCTTATGCAACGACTTCATGGGACGAGGTAGAAAGACTTTCAAAGGTTCCGAAAGTTAGAAGGAGACTTGAGATACAGCGAGCACTAGACACGACCACGCTTGACAGTGTTACCGCAGTAAACGTTTTTGTTTCTGGATATATAAAAAGAGCTGTGTTTCGTCCGGATAAAAACGATGAAGTAAAAGAAGATCCAGATGCAGCTTTTAGGCCAGTTGTTACACCGTATATCAATACCAGGCCTATGGAAGAATGCGGAAGTATTGAGAGTTTGCAGGGGGCATACTGATGACTTGCCCCTTTGCATCGATAGAGGACGGCGGCGATGGTGAATGTATCGGATATCGAAAGAACCAATACACGTGCACCAATTCAAATGCAGACCTCGAGTACTGCGGGACTTATCGATATAAGACGGGGGAAAAATAATGATACCGGTAATGACAGAAGTAAAGGATGGGCTCCTGGCCGACGCTGATAACGTGATAATGAAAGCGAGGGATCCTGAACTATTCCCTGAAAACGTGAAGGAATATTTCATGGACAAAACAAAAGTCTCTGAAAAAATGGTACTCCGTGGGCCTGGAAACGTGACGGTTGCAGCCGGTGGCAGGGTTGGGATTTTTGACCCGGATATATTTGATTACGTTTTTCGGCAGGGCATAACAGGGTATTACATGTCAAATGTCCAACTTCCTTGGGAAAAAGAGGTATTGTATCCGCTTTTCGCGGAATATAAACACGGTTGGATTGCAATTGCCCCGAGGGGGGTCGAGTGATGTCTATAAGAGAAATTAAAGATGGTGAGTTTGCAAAGCCAATAATCGCATGTGATCCGAAAATAAGAGGGCTGGCGATCTGTCACACGGATGGATATTGCAGTTCATGTGGATTTGCAGCTAAGTACAGAGATGAGCATCCAGACGAGTTCGGAGGGAGTGCGGTATGATGCGATCGGTGATAGCTATTGAAGGCCCGGATAGGTTTGGAAAAACACTGCTAGCTCGCCTGTTATCTCAAGAATTGGGATATACCTATATCAAATTCCCGAACGAAAACATAGAATCTGGAAAAGAACTTCGTCGAATTATAAACGGGGATGTATTACACGATCCGTCCAAAATAATGAATTGGGTATCGTCTTATCAAAACCTTCAAAACAGAAACAAACTTGAAACATTAGAGGGTTTGCCGGGTGGGAAATACATTTTCGATCGTTATAAACTATCTGAAATAGTTTATGGGAAGGCGAGCGGGATTTCATGTGAAAAAGTAGAAGAACTTGCTGATAATCTCCCAGACCCCGATATTACAATTTTGATAACAGGCAGACCATACGGTCGAGATCGGGATATTTTTTCAACCGATGAATACCAGCAGCGGGTTAAACATCTTTACAAAATTGAAGGGAAGAACCTTAGTGGGAGGGTAATCTGGCTTTGCAACTATTCAAGTCCTGAAAATATGCTTGACAAGGTTTTGAGTGAGTTAAAGGGGGTTGTTTGATGCCGTTGACACCAGCAGAAAACAACAAGCTTGAGGAACTCATTAGAAAAAATAACATCCATAAAAAACAGCAAGAGCGCATAAGGCAAATTGCTGAAATGCCAAACGGTGGGCAATCGTTTGAGGATATGAAAGCAGAAGTCAAATGTTCAGAGGCGTTTTGATGGTTCTGAGTGATTACGGGCAGGCCCCAGCCTGCTCACCTCCTGGCAATGAAGCGAACTATATAACCACATACTACGACAGTTCCGTTCATTTCCACAGTAAGAAGTGGATCGATGAAAAAAATTTGAATCACCACGGGACAAAGAGGCGGTCTGCAGGCTCAAAGGCCCTCGTAGGAATTCACGGGAAGACCGGACGATGGAATATAATTAGGCTGTGTGAGGTGGTAGACGTTGCCGTCTAAACAAGCATCTGATTACATCACGATAATCAAAGCTCGGTATGCCTCCGCAAAGAAAGACCCATCAAAAGCTAAAAAGAAACTACTCAGGGATACGGTGAAGCGGTGGGCTGCGAAACTCGACGTTGAAGTGCTTGCAGCAAACAACGAGGGGCCAGGATACCAGAGGACACCTGAAGAGATCGGGTATCCAGTAAGGCCAATGCCAAGATATGACCCGAATAAGTTTCCATACCATCAATCATGTGATTACCTGGCGTGTATCTCTGGTATTGGATGGTACAAGGTGGGGATAGAACGAAAGACCCTTAACGACTTGTACGGCACGCTGATCGATGACGACCACCGAGAGAACATGTATGATGAAATTCACCGGTTCAACTCAGATCAACGGTTCAAAGATCACGGGATCTTTAGAATGGATCTCGAATGCACTGAAGAGGAATTCTTTGATTTCTTTCCTCAGTACCCGAAGACCTGCCAGTTTTGCATACATGACCGCGTACAAACAGACGCCGGTGATCTATATTGCCCAGCCTCCCTAACACTGTTTGACAAAGAGGACAAAGATTTCAAGTGCCATAATGGATTTCAGGAAAAGCAACGAACCGAAGACCAGATAAGAGCAATCAACAAGAAAAAAGAGACAGTTTTAAGGACTCTCCGCGGAATGGGCGTTCAACTTTGCTGGAGAGGGTGCAGGGAAAGTGCGAACGAAGCTTATAAGCCGGAATTACAGGCTTGGTGTGTTGCTAATTACGAGAGGCTGCTTAAGCTATGTTAATGATTTGTTAACGGTGAAAACATGATTGACGCCTGTATAAAACCGTGTGTAATTTTGTTAATAGGTCTATTAATCGGATACATTATAGGAATAAACCGGGGTAGAATAATATGAAAAAAGTGAGCAGATGTTATATTTGTCCAAAAGGGCAGCGTGTATGGGTTGAAATGGAACAAGGGCAGGAAGTACCAACGACGATTAACCAGCCTAGAATACCTGGGAAGTACGAGACGTTTACCAGGTGTGCCAAGTGCGGATATGAGAAAAGTGAGAATGTGATATATCCAGGAGAGAAGGGTAAGTTTCCGACTGCTGGGAAGATGAGTTTTTGTCTGATGGAGTTTTATCCATCGGAATAATTACTTTTTTTATTTTTTCAAATCTTATTTTTATATTTTATAACGTCTATTAAATTTTACATACGTGGAAAAGTATATATACAAAAAACTCATAGAGTATTATAGACTAGGCATATTTATCTCCTTGATGTGCTTAGTTGCTTTGTTTCCATGAGCTAAACACCTAGATGTCTAAAGTCGTCTCCTCCTTTATTTCCAAAACGATTTTAAAAGTAGACACGGGGCGAAATCGAGGCCAATCGAAAAAGACCCCGTGACTACCTTTTTTTACAGGTTTCCCACGACCTGCAAACACACTTCTGTTTTCTATGTATTTATAGTTATAGGTTCAGACTCGTTTTATTTCAAATGTTAACAGTGTTAACTGGTATTGTTTTCTATTGATAATCGGAGTTTGATTATATATTAATACTGTTTGATTTTTCATTTTGGTAGGTTGTTGAGCGATTTAGTAAGGCTTATATACATATAATCTGATATATTGGAATATATAATACAATAATATATGAGGTGTTGAAAATTTCGCGTAAAATAAAACCATACACCAGCGTTGAGGAAAAGCCGTGGACTACGGTGTGTGTAAGGCCTGCAGTCGGTGAAGAACTTTCATCAATGGCTAAGGCGCAGGGCAAGTATGTCGGAACTGTAGTTTTTGAGGCACTGAAGGATAAATATCCTGACCGGTTCACAGATGAAATGTTAAAAGCTTAATTTTAGAGGTTTTTTTATGAAAATCGAGGCCAACCGTAGTGAATACTCGCTTCCCGCGCAAGAAAAAAAGACCGCCAGAAAAACAAACGAGGACGTTGTTAAAAATTTTTTAAGTTCGTGGCTAAAATCTAACGGGTGTGGTGTGTATTGGGAGAAAATAAACAAATATAAATACCCAACTTTCTGCACTGAGTCCATCAATGGCGGGACATGCGAGAAGCCAGATCTGATGATTGAATTAACTGATTATCTTGGAAATCCAACTTATTATGCAATCGAAGTTAAGGACGCGAGTTCAGACAGCAACGTTTATGATTCATTCCCACAACTATTAAGATACGCAGCGGGAAATTTAAATTACATAATAAATGACGAAACGATACAAGTAGACGGGTATTTCACTGCAAACCAATATAGCATATGTGGAAAGCTTTTTGGAAACGATGTACTATCTGACGCTCTGAGTTATAGTGAAGGGCGCCGGGCAGCTATCAATAAAGGCGAACTCCCAGAAAGCGAGTATATGATAACAGAGGCGTATACCAGGCTTATATGGAGGATGGCAAAGGATCACCATATAAAAAATAGAATTGGTGTGTTGTTAAGTACTGCTTTGAATGGAGCACGTGTTCCGGCGCCGATGGTTCTTTTTTCTGATATTGAAGGCGTTGCTGGGTTCCAGGGCATTGAAGTGTGGCATAAACGGACGGTGTGACGGATATGCCAACATACACGGACCCTGAAGAGTTCAGGCGGTTCCACGAACTGTTAACAATTGATGCGCCTGACGGATATGAGCCATACTATTTTCCATTGGAGAGAAACGGAAAAGACCCTATAAGAGGGATATCCTGGAAACAAAACCGGAAATCTTTTCAAGAAGCTTATGAAATGCTGCAGCGCGGGTTTAATATCGGAATTGCTGCAACAAGTAACGACAGGCTTGTAATTGTCGATATTGACGACCTGGACCAAGTTACAAGCTATAAACCCACACTTGTTAACCAGTCCAGAAAAAGACTAGGCAGACACTGTTTTTATTTTACGGAAGATCCGCTAGGGGAAAACATATTCGACAATTCCGCGAAACAGAACATAGCCACGGAAGACGCGGGAGAAGTCCGGGCGAATTGGCAATATGTTGTTGCTGCAGGCTCTTATGTCCCCGTGGCTCCTGAGGAACTTATACGTATTCCTGACGAGGACAGAGTTAACGCTGGAAAATACTCGGTAATGATCGAGCATAGCGTCCAGTCCATTACATATACAGAGCTTCCGGAAGTTTATACGAAGTGCCTGGAAAACAAGCGGGCAAGCGAAATCGCTAACATGATGAGAAAGGAAAAGAAGCCAGCATCACAAGACAAAGACGCAAAACACAAATCCGGTTTATGGGATCTCACAATTTACGACGTCACAGGGCATAACGACGACCCTACGCACAGATTCCCTTCACCTTTCCACGGATCAAAAACCTATAAAGACACGTCGGTGTCTAACGGTATGCTCCACTGCTGGAGGCATAACGTAAGCCATACGGCTATAACCTATATAGCGGTTGAATGTGGGCTTTCAACCTGCTCAAGTGCTGGTTATGGGCACAATGGCGCGGGTTCATCGGACGTTGACACGCGAGACCCTAAAACGGTTTATACACTATGGACTCACGCGAAAAACCGAGGCTATATTTTAGATAGCGATCCAATGCCCAGGCTTGCGATGGTTTACTATGCCGTCCAAGAGAAGCTATGCGAACAAAGGGACATTGTAGATGGGTGGAAACTTCCTCAAGGGGTCTATAACAAAATCATAGAGACGGCTCCCTTTAATGTTGGAAGGGAGCCATTGAAGAAAAAGGCTGAAAAAGTCGGAAATTTCCTGCAAGGTTCGATGTTAAACCCTATGCAGATAGCCGAAGCCCTGCAAGGTGAGATTCCTATTTATTTTGATACTGCAAAAAACTTCTGGATGTGGAACGATGAATTAAAAAAATATGATCGGGTGGACGAAACAGAAATAATGTGTCAGATCAGCTCAAATATGGACCTGACGATATACAGGGCAAAAATTAAGCAAGAGATTTTAGAGTCAATCCGGCTTACTGGAAGACAGCTTAGAGTACAGCCGACTAAGCGAGAATGGATTCAATTTCAAAATGTTGTTGTGAATATAGAGACAGGAGAACATTTTGAAGCTACACCGGATTTCTTTTTTGCGTCTCCGATCCCTCACCGGCTCGGGGTAACTGAGGAAACGCCAATAATAAACGGCCTTTTTCAATCATGGCACGCCGAGCAAGCCGCGTTACTTTGCGAGATTTGTGCATACTGTCTATATGATGGCTATCCTATACAGAGGATATTTGCTTTCGTAGGTTCCGGGTCCAACGGTAAAGGCCAGTTTATGACGCTTCTAAGGCGCCTGGTGGGCACAGAAAACTGTGTAGGCACTGACTTGGACAGACTGGCGAAGTCTCAATTTGAAGCCTCTAAACTGTATCACAAGAAGGCTGCGTTCATAGGTGAGACTAATTACAATACCCTTTCAAGAACGAACATGCTAAAGGCTCTCACAGGTGGAGACCTGGTAAGCTGCGAGTTCAAAGGCCGGGATTCTTTCGATTTTGTCAACACCGCAAAGATAATCATAGCTACGAATGGACTACCAGCCACCACAGACCGCTCAGACGGGTTTTATAGACGCTGGGCTATAGTTGAGTTCAAAAATAAATTTAAAGACGGTAAGGACGTCGTAGACGAGATACCAGAGGGAGAATATGAGAACCTGTGTCTAAAATGTATTCGACTCTTGAAGGAGATCATAGCAGCCGGTAAACTGCCCCACGAAGAAACCCAGGAAGCCAGGAAGGAGAAGTATGAAAGCCTGTCTAACCCAGTCCAGTCCTTTGTTGATGAAGACTGTAAAATTGAAGATGATGCCTTTGTACCGATCTGGTATTTGTATGAAAAATATGAAAGTTGGAGGGAAGGCAGAGGGCACAGAAAAATATCAAAAGACGAATTCGTTCGAATACTCCGGAGCATGGGTTATGAAACCGGGCCTAAGAAGTACAACGCTGATAGGCAAGAGGAATATACCGACAATATAGACCAGTTAGGCAAAAATTGGAGATCTTTTTTTGGGTTGAAAATTAAAGATAGTAACTACAGTGTACCAGAATTAGATACATTCGGGGAAGACGAACGCGAAAACGAAACGCCAGTTACTTCAGTTACGGATATTAGCCCGCTTCAATTGCTCGATTCCTTGATAATCCAGTTTGTGAAACGGGAATATCCTAATTTAGTCGTTGCTGATGAATACGACTTTGAAAGGAAATTTGTGAAAGCGTATCCTTACTTTGCTGGATCAATGGTTAAGGCGAGGTTGTACGCTCTGAAGTCAAGAGGATGGAAGTGATATGATGACTGAAAAGAAATTATCCATAACGTGTGCTGATTTACACGGCTTAGATCAAGATATAGTGTGTACCGCAATTAGCGTTGAAAACTTCTTAATTGGAGCAGGGGCAACACCTGAAGAATATACAAGGGTGGATTTACTTAACATTGCTGTTAAAATGAAAATCGCAGAGCATCTTGAAGATCTGGATAATGATCTGATAATGATTAGAAATGCAATTCTAGCCTGATAAGTTACCTTCGGTTACCGCTCAGTTACCGTCAGTTACCGACTTCGGAAAAAAACAACGTGTGTAAAAATTAGCCGATATCGATTTCAAAAACGAAAACTTGTAATCCGGTAACTGAGTAACCAGAGTAACACTATATTCTTATTACTTTTCCCCTAGGGAGATTGGAGTTAAAATAGAGTTACTTGAGTTACTTGAGTTACCGGGAGAAAACAAATCGTGTGAGGTAGAAACAGTATAAAGTTAAAAAAGGTAACTGAGGTAACTGAGGGTAACTGAACGAAATGGAGTATATAAACTAAGATTTCGTATAGTATTATATTTTATGATAACTTATGATAACTTATTATAGATTCTGAAAAATCTCAGTTACCGACTTTGTAAAATCGAGGCCAAAATATGAACCAAAAACCAGAAACTCAACAGTATAAAAACTTAGACTTTGTACGGATCTCAAGGGAAAGATTACAATGATGAGGCAGAAAGCCCAAAGGCTTTAGCATTGGGAGTATGTCAGCTGTGTTAATCATGGCGTGTAATGCTGAAGGGCCTATAGGAGTTGATGATAATAAAATTTAAAGTGTATATGAGTGGGATATATACCGGGACTATCGAATCTGATGTTTTGATCGATGGTAATATAAAAATTCATATCCCGGTGAGTATGGCTAATAACTGGGGAAATAAATATTTTTATGTTGATTTGGTTGAAGAGTAAAAATCAAAGTGTGAAGACGGTAGCAACAAACATTTAAATACTATTAAGACTATTACTATGCATGGAAGGAATTACCATGAAATGTCCTGAATGTGGATATGAATGGATATATAAAGGAAAAAAACAAACGATGATAAATGATGGAAAGCGGGTATATGTGTCTTGCCCGACTTGTAGAAAAAATGTGAAAGTAGGCGGTAAGTAAATGGGTATTATAAGCACGATATTATCTTTAATCGCGTTTGGTATTGGACTGTATTTACTAATCGCGGTTATTGCATTTTTAATTTGTATAGTTGTTTTCGTGAAATTCTGGAAAACACATAGTAAAATAAGCGATGAATTTGATAGGTGTAAATTATGAAAAAAATCTACATATTATTTGGAGTAATCCTTCTGGTATTACTCGCTGTAGGATGTACAGGTAACGATAACGCGGCAACTAATTCAAACTCTGATAATCCTCAGGTCACCGAAACTGCTCAGGCGCAACCCGATGAAGAAACCGGCCCCTTGACTATATTGGATAGCAAGCTTGTAAAAGAAGAGTACGGAGGATATGCCATCACCGGGACTGCTAAAGCTAATAAAGACCTTGGATACGCCGAAGTTGATGCCCAGTTCAAAGATGCAAACGGCGTGGTTTTACAGAGTTCTCTTGCTAATGTACAAAACCTAAAAGTTGGTGATGTCTGGAGCTTTAAAGTTATTGGGCCGTTTGAGGGAAATGTCGACAATTATAGTATAACGGTTTCTAAAGGTTGCTTCTAATTTCAATTAATTTTCTTTTTTTTGTGATTCTTTGTTAACAGTGTGAACAGAAATAAATAATATTAACGACATAGAGGTATACATGACCGGAGAAGCAGGTATAACAGTTATTAAAAAGCATGAAGGTAAAGTTACTATTTCCTTGATGAGCGATGGGTCTATAGGCTATTCCATTGGCATGAAAGACAAAGACGGTAAGGATGTAGTTTTTAATAAGACTGGATGTCGGCAGGGTGGGATGTCTGGGAAAGTTAAGAAGGCATTGGGTTTTGATAAGGTTAAAATTAATTAAGTGAGGTTATTTCGTGGCAGACCTTATTAAAAAAAAGAAACAAAAACAAAGCAAAACCGTCCCCACTAATCCAAACATTTTTATATGGTCTGCCAAACGCAAAGAAGCGGCCTTATTAATATCGGAAGGCACGAAAAATTATAATGAAATCGCTAGTGTAGTTAGGGTCCGCCGAGAAACATTATGGGAGTGGAGGAGACACCCTATATTCCAGAAAGAAGTTAGTAGGCTCACACTTGAAAACGAGAAAGCTACGCGAGAGGGACTGCTGAGGTTAGCATACAAAGCCATTGAACAGAAGATGGCTAATATAGGGGACGATCGAAGCACCGTACTTGAATGGGCTAAGTTTATTTCGGAGTTGCAGGGGCACGTCAAACAAAAGATTGAGATGGATGCTAACCTGAAACATGAAATTGAAGATCCTGAAAAAATGACCGATGACGAATTACAACAGGCTATAAAAGATGAGCTCCGAAAGATCAGCGCTTCTGGATACATACCGGACATTAAAAAGGATTAACGCGCGTCAACATGCGCTGAAGGTTCGACGCGCCAGAACTAACATTCTTGATTATACCCGCGCAACGATGGATGATTTCAGGGAAAGTTGGCATCATAGAAAGGTCGCTTCTTTACTAGATGAATTTGTTAATAAAGATATAAAAAGGCTTATTTTAGATTTGCCTCCTCGCCATACAAAGTCTCAATTCGTTTCCAGGGAGCTTCCTTCATATATTTTGGGGAAATACCCAGACGCTAAAGTTATTTCTTGTTCTTATGGGGCTGACCTCGCCTCGATGATGAATAGAGACGTTCAGAAAATCATGGATGGGCAGATATACCATGAAATATTCCCGAATACCCGATTAAATGATTCTAACATTCGAACAGTTTCTGGAACTTATCTTAGAAACTCTGATATTTTTGAAGTCGTTGGTCATAAGGGAGTTTATAAATGCGCGGGTGTCGGGGGTGCGATAACTGGGTACGGGCTCGACTATGGCATAATCGATGATCCTATAAAAAACAGAGAAGAGGCTGAGAGTCCTGTATATCGCGACAAGATCTGGCAATGGTATCAGAGTACCTTTAGATCCAGACGGCAGAAGAACGCATGCATTCTTATAACAATGACGCGCTGGCATGAAGATGACCTCGTTGGTCGATTGCTCAAACTAGCTGATGAGAACCCTAAAGCTGACCAGTGGGAAGTATTTTCGTTGCCTGCTTTAACAGACGATGAACCTTTAGCTCCATACGACGAGAGGACCGGGCCAGGCCAGGCACTCTGGCCAGATGAGTTTTCAGTCGATGATCTGTTAAGTACTAAAGCATCTCTAACGGTTTATGAATGGCTCTCCCTCTACCAACAACGCCCATCTGCAGCCGCAGGAAACCTCGTTAAAAAAGAACAGTTTAAATATTGTCATTTAGTTGGCGACGTTATTGATTTAGGAGGAACAAAACAGTATCTACTTTCACAGTGCCGTGTATTCCAAACCTGCGACCCGGCAGCCAGTACAAAAACATCTGCAGACTATTTTGTATTGGGTACATGGGCACAAACTCCTGATAATGACCTGGCACTTATAGATCTTATTCATACCCGCTTGGAAACCCCGGATCAAGTACCGTTGTTCCGGCAGCAGTTCAACCGGTGGAAACCTGGTACTCAATGGGTAGGTACGAAAGGTTTAGGTATCAGCTTATATCAACTTTTGAAAAACGAAGGACTGCCAGTTGATAAGATCGAAGAAGACGTAGATAAGGTATCCAGGTTTATTCCTGCAGCCACCAGGATAGCCGCCGGCACAGTTTTCTTTTTGGATACATTGGATGGATTGCATGACTATGAAACTGAGTTACTTGGGTTCCCCAATGCTGCACACGATGATAGGGTCGACGTGACATCTATGGCGGTAAAAGTTGTGATTGATAACCCATTCAGAAATGAAACCATCGACTTAACAAAGATGTTCAGGACAAGATCACGATAAAATTAAATAGTTTAAAAGTATCTTATAATATGCCCTCTAGCGCGGGGCCGAAACAAAGACGCCCGTTTGGATAGTACGGCAACTATCCACTTTTTAAATGTCCTCGTAGTTCAGCGGAAGAATGCTGCCCTTGCAAGGCAGAGGCCGAGGGTTCAAATCCCTCCGAGCACATTAACTTTTTTTCGTTAAACCCTCTTTTTTCTTTAATTTTTCCTCAAAAAATACACTTTTTTTAAATAAAAGCATAATTTTATATCAGTTAACGCCGTTAACAATATTAAATAAAATTAACTGGTGATTATTATAACTGAATGGATACTAGATTCAGAAACTCTTATTAACAGCGCGTTAGCTGCCCTTGGCTTGTTCGGCGTGGGGTATGGTGGGATTAAGGGAAAGGTAAAGTTAGAGGAGCTTATAGCAGGGCTCCGGGTTGTTATCGGCCGCATAAATTCGACTGCTGATACCGTGGGAGTAGTCGGCGATATATTTGGGAATGTCACACCTGCAGAATTTAACGCTCTGGTAACCGAAACGAAACTTAGGAAAGCAGACGGTGAACTCTCGGAAGATGACTATGTTATCATAGGGCGGAAGTTCGCAGACGCTATAAGAGATTGAGGTTAAATGGCAGAACTAAACGCAGCCGTCCTTGAAGCTCCAAAGCCATTTCGAATAGCTGCGTCTGTGGGAAACATTACAAAAACAGATCTGTCCTCAACTATGGGTGGATTGAAAAACTTTGACACGAATAACAGATTTACTTATTATCAACAGTTGGACGGTGCGACTCCGCACGCTTCGATATCTCTGGATAAACTTAGCCTGTCTTTGATAAAGGGTATGCACTTCGACTCTAGAAAAAAGAGCGACTTAAAAGACGTTGAACTGTGGGCTAAGAAAACTCATTTCTCTTCTCAGGTTGCCACGGCTTCAAGGCTGTTTTGCCGGGATGGTATTTATCTGGCGCGCGTAGAAGGGTTTTCTGGAGATAATATCAGATTTATGCCGTTACTCATGCCAAATGTTACCATTCTTCCAGACGACGAGGACGTCGGTAACACTTCGGCAAGAGATGATTCTAACATAATGCAGCCGCCAACACTTGATAAATTCATTGTCAATGAGGGGCATGCTACATATCAAAAGATTTACAAGCCTGAAGAAGTTGTTTACGGCTCGTATAAAGAATGGACATGTGTTCAAACCGACATTAAAAACCGGAAAACGTATGGTATCTATGGGATGTCTCCTATGGAAACCGTTGAATTGCCAATAAGAAACTTACTAAATATTAATCACGGGTACGTCTCGTTTGTCAGGAAGTATGGCAACGGCCGGTATCATTACGATTTCAAGTTATTGGAGACGTTGGTAGAAGCGAAAGTAATAACTTACGAAGCCGCTCAGGCTGCCATAGATGAGTGGATGGAGTCACAGAAGCACCTTTCAGAAAATGAAGATATCTGTTCTTTCGGTATGGGCGTGGTACCCCTCGATGCCAATGGATCTTTAAACGTTCTCGATTTTAAAAAATCCTTAGAGACTGATATTCAACTCGGCTTGCTGCAATCGCCTCTATCAATGGGAGATTCTAAGGGGTCAACTTATGCTGCTGGTTATGTTTCCGAAGAAGACCGGATGGTAGTTCTCGAAGGACTTCAAGAAGTTTTTAGAGAAAGTATAGCCTCGGAGATGCTGAGGCGCAGGCAAGAGAAAGCGGGGAAGAATCCGGATTCAGTCGAGATCTATTTCGAAGAGTTGAGTCTGCCGGAACTAACGCCGGAAGTTTTGTTAGAGTTGGCGAATACTGGTAAAATTGATGATGATGAATTGAGGGAGAGGCTTGGGTTCTCTCCACGCAAAAAAGTAAGTGAATAAAGAAGCTTGGAGAGTTTTACATGGATCATCCTACAAAATTTAAAAACATGTTTGGAACAAATTCCGAAGCAGACAGACTACTTAATCTGGTTCAAGAATTGGAAGCCGGAACGTCTCAGTTACCTTTCGAAAGTGTCGAGATTGATTATGGCACTGATGAAGGAACGGTTTGCCAGGGCAACGATTCAAGGCTTGCAAATGCAAGGACACCGACAACACATGCAGCTACTCACAAAAGTGCAGGGTCTGACGTTCTGAAAATAGACGAACTCGGCGCGGGAACCGATGTCACCACACTTAACGCTACAACTTTAGTACATGGTCTTTTGCCTAAGCTGTCCGGAGTAGCAACAGAGTTTCTCAATGGCTCTGGCGGTTATACCGTTCCTACTGTGTCAAGTGGTGGGTCTGCAACTCTTGTGGTAGCAGCTTCTGATAGTTCCGCGAAGTCAAAGGCACGGGCTGACTATGTTTGTGACGGGACCGCAGATGACGTACAAATACAGGCGGCTATAGATGCGATTGCAACGACGGGCGGGTGCATAATACTTTTAGAAGGGACTTTTATTTTAGAAAGTTCGATAGTCCCTACTAACAATATAACAATTCAAGGAATGGGTGCATCCACAATCCTAAAAGGGATTACTAGACCAATATCCATAGGCACAGCTTCAAAAGTATGTATTTCAAATCTTGCTCTCGATGGTGAAACAACTTATGCAGATGGAATTTATATCTTCGGTGGGTTGGAGTTCATAATCGAAAACTGTTACATCTATGGATACACTGATAATGGCATTTACTGCGCGAAAAGTAGCGAAAATTCACGCAATGGCGGTCTGATTTCAGGTAATTATATTTCCGATGTCGGAGATTATTTGACCGCATCGGCAGGTTACGGAATCTATCTAAAAACTACCGGGACTGATTACTCAGAATATATAAGAGTCGTCGGAAACAATCTCCACCACAACGGAACGGGGTTAAAACTTGAAAGTAACAACCATGTAATTATTTGTAATAACCTATCAAATAATTACATCGGGTTGAGTGTCCATGCAGGATTGAGATCTCAAATTATCGGGAATACTCTAAATCATAATACAAACGTAGGTCTCTCGATAAATGGGGGCGGTTTTTGTAAGTTTATCGGAAATAATATAGTCCATTCTGGCAACGAAGGAATTTCGATTTTTGGGGCTACACATGACAATATTCTACATTCAAATCATATATATTCAAATGGGGACATAGATACAGGTGACGACCACGACACTGATATTAGAATAAATTGCTCTAACAACGTTCACACTATTTTTTCAAACAACATCATTGGATATGTTGGAGATGACAATCCTAATGTATGCGTTTCAAATGTCAACAACACTATGACCGGATGTCATTTCGTTGACAATATTTTCCAAAATAAAACACCTGGGAATTATATATCAGGTTGGGTAGCTACATGCGGAACGATTCAAAATAATTTAGAAGGGTATGTTACTGAAACAAAAGGCACTGCTACAATCCCAACATCGCAAACCTCAGTAACCGTAACTCACGGTTTAGCCACAACTCCAACAAATGTAACCGTAACTCCCAAAGGAAATATAGGCTCGTGTTGGTGGGACACCCCAACGACTACGACTTTTATAATTCATTGTTCGTCAGCTCCGGCTGCGGATGTTGATGTTAATTGGACGGCGATTGTATGATTTGTATAAATAGTTACAAAGTTACGTGGGTGATATCATGAGTTTACAAAGTTTAAAAGTTATAGACGGTGCAACCGTTGCAGCATCAACGACTAATGATCCTGTTTTTGTTGAGTTGCCTGAACAACTACAGAAAATATTAATTTACGTTGTTCACACTGGGGAAAGCTCGTCTCTTACCGTTCTCATCGGGTCGTCTCCGGATGGTGTGATCACAGCACCTATTCAGCCTGTTACAATGGATTCTACTACAGATACAGTAGAAGTTCCGGTAAACAACGTTCCGAATTATTTAAGTTTCACAGCTACAAACGCTGACACCGTTAACGCAACTTCCTATGATGTAATTGTATCGCAGAGGGCTTAAATGAAACTTCCGAAACCATCCGCGCCGTATGAACAATTAGAAATTCACGGGGAATCAATCACCATTGAGACTAAAGGAAAAGTTCTAGCGCTGTTCACCGGAGACCCTGGCATCCTCACAGGATACAACGAATCTACAATTGATAGGGTCCAATATACAGCAGGCACTCACACATTTACTTATGATACAGATGCAAATACCGGACTTCTCAATCTTATTTATCCATTTATTTCTATATTTGATCCAGCTTCCAATACAGCAGACTTTTTTTTAGCAACTGATCGAATAAACGCATTATCCATTATTGTAAACAGTTCAAACGTAATTACATCGCTTACGGTCGGAGTTAGAAACGGGCTTCTTTATCACGGTCAAATAGTTTATCCAGACCTAACAAAAGATTCCAATTCAGATGGAATTCCTGATTTTCTAGAAGAAGCTATGCCGGGATCTATTACTACATTCTTAAAAACTTATGATTTTCCAACTGTTCTAATTCAAACATCTGATGATTTGATAATCACTTTTACTGATGATAAAACGTGGGAGGCTAACAGATGAGTGGATCTTATAAATGTGATACGGCTAGTACTGATATTAATGCTAGATTACAGCATGGAAAATTTAGGAATATTGTAACAGTTTCAAAAGATGATAAATTCGCTGATTTTAATTGTGCAAATGTTGTTTATGGGGGGTCTGACGCTGCTTGTATACAGGCTGTGTTAGATACGGTTCCATCAAATACACTAATAAATTTTAATGCAGGTGTATATAATATAGACGGGATAGTTACACAGACCGGCAAGAGTTTTACTCTGAAGGGAGACGACGGCGTAGTGTTTAATTTATCCGGTGCTGGTGACGATACACCGGCTCTCCAATTTTATGGTACATTTGTTCTGTCAACAACATTAGTTTCAGATGTCGTGGTTGGAGGTGATGATCTTGTTCTCACCGATATAACAAATGTCCAAGTCGGTGACCTTATAAAAATTTATAATACCGATATTTGGACAACAACGTATAATAATTACACCGGTGAACTATACGAAGTTAAATATATAAATAATGTTACAAAAGCAATTACATTGTCTCAGGGGCTGATACGTAGTTATTTGGCATCCAATACAACTGTTAAAATTTATCGACCCGTACAAATAAATTTTGAAAATCTTATTATTAATGGAACTGGGGCAACCGATAATGTATACGGGATGGCATTAAAGTATCTATCAAATTCTCATATTCACAAATGTACACTTACAAAGCACGGTCGACGTACTATCATGTTATTAACATGTTATAATGTTGACATTTCGCTTTGTAATATCAGTGATGCACGTTTCTGGGACTCTATAATAGGCCAATCTGGATATGGCATTGGTATCGCAGACGCTAGTACATTTATTAATATTCATCACAACCGTATAGAGAATTGTAGACACTGCGTCATGGGGGGAACTACTAATTTTGAAGGTTTGAATAGAGGAATTCTGATTACAGATAATTTCTTAGCGGGAGGGGATGTCGAAACCGCGGACGTAATAGATTCGCACCCGTCGACTATTGATTACACAGTCACGAACAATAAAATATATCCTCGTGGTCATTATGCGTTTTGGGACGGTACCGCATTCTCTATATTCTCCAATAATTATGTTTGCGGCGGGGGGGGTGTTGAAAATCGAAACATTGTCCCGAACTGTACAAAAATAATATCTAATAATACTATAGTTTCCAGTAATGGCCTGAGCTTGTATCGTCCTAGCCTAGGAGGTACAATTGACACGCTGCTTATAACAGGTAATCATTTATGTGATGGGGGACAGGGCATCCAATTACACGATGAGTATTATAAAAGTGTAGTAATAAATTCAAACGTATTAAAAAACTGTACAGAAAACGGTATTAGCGTTGTCCAGTATGCTGGTAGTATACCAACATTAATAAAAATTTGCAATAATGTTATAACAGCAGTGGATAAAAATGGAATATATATAAAACGCAGTACAACAGCGGACACACTCAATGCGGAGATTATTGGCAATACCATTGAAAATGTGGGGTTGGGTGGAAATTATCACGGTTTGTATCTAGTTGACATCGACGGTGCATTCATCGCAGCCAATACTATTCGAGGGTCGTACAACGCCGTAACTGAAATATCGGTTCTTGGCGGAGCTAACAACAATAAAATCCTATATAACAATATATCTAATTTTACTAATCTTGGGATCGTTAAAATTGGAACTGGTACAAAAATAGAAAACAATTATGGTTACCCCACCGAAAACACAGGCTCCGCAACAATCCCAACATCTCAAACCTCGGTAACCGTAACTCACGGTCTAGCAGCAACTCCAACAAATGTCTCCATAACTCCTAAAGGAAATGTAGGCTCTTGCTGGTGGGATACTCCGACATCTACAACTTTTATAATTCATTGTTCGTCAGCTCCGGCTGCGGATGTTGATGTCAATTGGACGGCGATTGTATGATCTGTATAAAACATTACAAAGTTACGTGGGTGATATCACACGGCAACTGTTAACATACCTACTTCTTGCAATTCAGCCGATGAACTGCAGGCAATAATAGACGATATAGGCCCGGTAAAAACTTCCTACAAATTCCCGGATAATCTTAACATTGAGGTCGAAAAACCTCTAACAATTTATTCTGATACTGATTTCATAGGAAATGTTTCCGAGAAAAAAAGACCTGTGTTCTCTCTGAGTTCTTCGATTACCTCAAAACTATTTCCCTTGAGTGGAAAATTCGGGATGAGTACGCCGGTAATAGGCCAAAAAGAAAGCGTAATAAAAAACGTTTACATTTCTGGTATTGAGTTTTTTGGAAATGATTCGAAACTCCTGGAATACCTGGTTACGCTGGGACTGCAACGGTAAGCACTGCTCAAACCGGCAAGGGGTATACTAATTTCCTCGGGCTGTCAAATGCTACAGGTGTCTATGTCTACAACCTGACAGCATCCAAGACCCTTGGAGATATAGCCAGGCTGAAAAATGCAACGAGTGTTGTATTTGCTAATACGAGCGTCGTCGAATGTGGTCATGACATAGTGTTTATTGACACTGGTTCCAACGTTGTAATAAAAAATAATTACGGTGAAATCAGGACGAATTGCGCGGTACGGCTGCGTAATGTTAAGAACGGGCAGGTAAAAAATAATCACTATGTTAACAAGCTGAAAGGGACTTCAACCGGTCCTATACTGCAAATGCAGGTTGAAACGGCTGCAAATGGGATAACAATTGAAAATAATTATCTTAAGGGGTCGTGGGGTCCTGGCATCTGGATCGTTGGACTCGTGAATACATCAAAAACTGCAGGACAAAATCTCACAATCCAACATAACGTATTTGATACATGCGGGCAGACAGGTAAAATATCAACGGTTGCTTATGATGGCGGGATAACCTGTGACGGCTGGGACGCTGTCAACATCATGAAAAATATATTTGTTAACTGCAAATGCTCCGGGATTACGTATGGCCCCTGGATCAATTCACCGTCGAAGAGTAAGGGCTATTCGTCAACTGTTAAAAATAATATATTTTACGGAATTTCCAAAGGAAATATAAACGGATCTGAAAACGGTTCAGCGATATGCAGTCCTGCCGGCAAGTACTCTGTTGATATCTCGGATAATGCGTTTTATGGCAATGTCAGAGACCTGTACAATGGATTGACCGCCTCTGGAAGCAAAACGGCTAATCCTTTATTACTCAAGGATGAACAGGGAAAATACTATGTTAGTCCAGACTCTCCGTATTATTCGTGGGGTGCAGGGATAGCAGGCACAACCACAGAAGAACCTGTAGACGTTGAAGATCCAGTCGAAGAAGAAGAGCCTGTAATAGACGAGCCAGTTGTTTCAACTCATGTGTATGTGGTTCTAACGGGCGCAGGCGTAAGCGGTTTAGTCGATGAACTAAAAAATGTTACGTCTGAAAACTATAAGGATTTCGAATTTAAAGTTTACAGGGAGGAGTAATCATTTCTGTTTACAGATCTCCGGATAATCTTGTATGGGCTACCAGGTACACTAATTACGACCTGGATACAAGGAGCCATGTACAAAATACTGTTACAATTCCTGGAAAAGAAGGATATGTAATCAAACTTCGTGACATTTCATTATACCTCTGGAACGAGTCTGCCGGCCACGTAGCTTCTGTTTGTTTTACAGTTGGTTCCAAAAAACTTGTAGAAATTCATACCGCGTCGGCTAAACCTGGGAAGACTTATGGTGATCTTAATTTCACTGGTGGAGTAGGCGCGGGCATTGACATAGACTTTAACTTAAAGACTTCGTATGAAGGATCTCAGGCTGTGCTCAAGGGCGTTGTGTTCGCTTATGATTATGTTGCAGGTGTGGAGGAAGAAGAGCCTGTTACTGAAGATCCTAAAGAAGAAGAGGAAGAACCTGTTAAAGAAACAATTGTGAAGATCTCATGTACTTCGGAGAACGAAGCTGAAGAACTGGTAAAAAAGTTAAAAGATAAGATCCCGAGCGAGTCGGATGTATTTATTTCTTATGTGAATTGAAAACGTGTGTTTTCGATGTCCAGCTTTCAGGGATTTCCAGCAATTCCTGGTCTATCCACACATAACCTGATCGATCAACTTTAGGGATTTTGAGATACACAGGCCCCGTGAACATGTTTTTATATTCTTGCTTTTTGTCAGGGGGCAGCAAGCAATATAAATCAGAGTTCATTTTGTCAAGTTCCATGTTTAGTCCCCTATAATATCTTTAATCGGTATAGAAAATCTAGTGAGGTGGTTATCATCGGGAGATCTAACCATTAAATCTACGCTGGTTTCATAGACAGCCGCAATTATTCCATAGTATATAAAATCTTTAATTTTTACTTTTACCCATAGACCGACGTGTAAATTCATTTTTTACACGCCCTCACATACACCATCCGTTTTTAAATTTTTTAGGCAGTTTGCCATCTTTACTCATGCGCTTATGAAAGTTCCTAAGATTCTTCATAGCTTCTTCTGCGTGCTCGCTTAACTTTTTCTCGGAATACTGGAGTAGCTGAAAGGGCATTAATTCATTCTCAACTGCATAATCGACGATATCTTTTGCTCCGTTTCCATGAGACATAAACACTCTGTATAGTGTTTCACTGTTATACTCGCTTGATTCTAACAGCGACTGGAATAACCCAGGAAGGTCTGGATCTACCTGTTTAAGCGTCGCCCTGGCAGCTTCTTCTTCATCGTCCAGCATTCTTTGGATTTCATTTTCAGTCATTTTCTGCCCCGCCTCTTTCTCGCATATCCAGTCAGATAGCACCGTATTCACCAGGTAGTCCATTTCAAATTCTATGAGAGTTTCAGATTCGTATCCCTGATCATCAAACAGCTTTCGGCATTCTTCACATGATTCAAAGTGTTCCGCTATGGCCTCAAACATTTCTTCTGAAATTATTGATAAGTCGCTGTTCTTCCATCCGTTCTTACTTTCGATTCCAACCTGCTCCATCAACTGCTCACTGTTCATATATCTCAAACTCCTTTCATTCATTGAAGTTCTTTCGCAATTTCGATTCTCTGCTCATTTGTGATATCTTCAATACTCATATCAATTCTATCTATAATGATTCTGTCAATTACTCGAACATATTTCCCATTTTTGAAGTTTCTTTCTGCACTTCCTTTTGTTCCCCATCCGAGGTTGTCAATTGCTGCTGCCATCTTTGCGATATCAATTTCAAAGGTTTGTCCGTTAATTTCAATGTTTGCTATTTCCATCTTATTTTCCTCCTTATTACCTTACTACAATATACTATACACGCTCATAATATATATAGTTATGTGCAGTAAATACAAAAGGTGTTATAATAATCCTTTATCTTTCAACTCATTTACTTTTCGAGAAATCGTCATTCTTCCACACGTGATGCCTTTCTCTCGGTAATATCTAGCAATTTGTTCATTGTTCAAACCGTGTTTTACAAGGGTTTTTAAGCCCTTGATATCATCAAGGGGAATGAAAATTTTAGGGCGTGCCATAATTACACGTCTCCTCGAAAGAATAATCATCAAATAAACTTGCAGATATGAAGTAGATACCGTTTTTATTTTGAATAAATAGTTGCCCACCATCCTGGGCAAGATATAACTTAGAAGTTTTCTGCAAGAGTTGATTAAGTATCTCTGTCTCGTAATATGCCTTTGCACATCCAGATTTAATCTCAACTATTGGATATGACTCTTTGATCTTCCCT
>Ga0172381_10001478_pt1 | contig 27539 bp, 29 predicted proteins | sample Leawel6488metaG_FD_119754 | JGI IMG/M metagenome (GOLD analysis project Ga0172381, IMG submission 119754) | Leachate microbial communities from a municipal landfill in Southern Ontario, Canada - Leachate well 64-88 metaG | ecosystem: Engineered > Solid waste > Landfill > Unclassified | place... | reverse complement strand
ATCCACGTTACCAGCGTTCACCCTGAGCTAGGATCAAACTCTCAAATAAACATTTGAAGTTTTTAATCTAACTTTAGAATAAACAACTAATGTGTTCCCACTTCGCCTTGCGGCTAGGCGGGATAATTCGAAACAACTTTAAAAAACTAATGTTGTTTTACAAATAAATTTCCAAACACTAATTTCTACAATCTTAAAAAAATGCGCGGGTATAGGCACGAGTTTAGGCATGCCCGCATTGAGAATAGCCAGCTATTTTTAAAGATGTTTTTTTATAACATCTTCAAATAAACTCTGGGTGGAGTCGCTATAGGCCGAGGAGACACAGTACCGCAACGTCTCCGGAAGCGTACCTTCAACTTCGAATCCGAAAACCGTCAGGCCGAGTCTCTGCAACTCAGGATCATCGTTCACGGCGCCCAGCAACGCTGAAAGCTCAGGTGACTCGGTATCGGTGCGGAAACCGTCCGTCGGCCTCGTGTAATCTTTTGTCCCCACGAGGACCCGGCTAAAGTTCTTAAAATACATTACGCCACTCCTTTCGTTTTCGTGTAAATGGTTAAAATTGCACAAATTAGTGCTTGGTTTTATTTGTTTTGCTGATTTAAGATTGCTTTCTTAAATCATGCTCAGTATTTACTTATCAAGGTGGCGTATTCTTTGAGAAAAAAACACCCGCAACGATACCCTTCAATTCTTTAGGGTACCCTTGCGGACGTTTTAATAAAACGCTTAAATTTTAGCTAAATTTTGATTGAAGATAGTTATGCTTAATACTATTTTCAGCTACGTTTTATATCTTAATCGAAACGCGTTTCAATGTCAATACCCGATTGTTCTCCTGGCATATTAGCTTTTTTTCCAGTAGTTAATTATTTTTTGGCGACGGGTGGCAAGCGAATCTTCGCTTACAACTCCAGGGCCGTTAATACAACCGCCTTCGCAGTTTAAGATATCTAGTATTTTTAGCTCAGGTTTGTTTAAAAATTCGTCTAAGGTTTTGATGACTAATGCTGGTCCTGAAATTACATCGTATTCTGGATCCAAATACTTGTTTATTACTCCGGAGGATTGGGCTAATCCACCAGAAATAGGGTAAAGCCTGGTATCGCGGGCTATAATGTCAAATTTAGATAACTTGTCGGTAAACCTAGGCTCTATTCCTTTTCGCTCAAAAATTTGCTGTAAATCTCTATATGTAATTGCCAAAATTTCTAATTTTGGGTAATCCTCGCCAGCTTCTAATTTTTTTATTAAGCACGGCCCAATAAAAACTTTTTTAAGCCCTTTATATTTTTTGGCAACAAGTTTAGCTGTAGCTGACATTGGTGAATCTATGGGAGCTAAATATTGCACCAAATGCGGGTACTTGTTTCTTATTAGTCGCACAATAGTTGGACAAGGGCCAGTAATATATCTTCGGTTTGGATGAAGCTTGGTTAAAGCCAATAATTGTTTATTTGTTTCCTCTGCTCCTCTTGAGACCTCTACTACTTTTTCAAATCCAAGCCTTCGCAACATACCCACAATTTCCGGGTATTTAAACGTAACAGGAAAAGATGGTGCCAGCATAGCCACCATGTCTTCTTCTCTTCCAATTAAATCTAATAATTCGTTAGCCTCGCCCGTAAGGCTACGGCCGATGGCTTCGGGCGTTAAACTGACCATGTAATTTAAAAATTAAAAAAGCTATCAGCCCACCTGCTAGCGCAGTGGCAAGTTGATTCAGACTCATTGATGAAATAAATAATTTTGGCACAATGCTTAAACTAAAATAAATGTTAACAACAATCCATAAACCTAAAAATTTAACCGCAGAAGCTAAAAACACAGACAATCCAAATTTCAAATCATCTAAATTTGCTGTTTCGCCAGAAAATATTTTTTTAAACAAAATAATTAAAATTAAATTCCCCAGCCAGATAAATGGCAGAAAATAGACTAAAAACATTGTCATGGGTCCAAAGAGTGCACCACGCGCCAAAACGCCTAAGCTTGGCAAAATAGCTAAGGAGATGTAATATCGTTTGGGTAGATACACAGCCCCCAAAAATAGACATGCGTTTACTATTGTCCCAACCAGCCACTGGGGATGTCCTAATGCAAACGGCATAAAAAAAGACAGAATTGATACGCCTGCAAAAACCAAGCCCTGTGCTAAGGTAGAAATTTGCAGCGGCAACGATATTGTTAAATCTTTTTGCATATTTAAATATTATAACAAAAAATCACCACTACAACAACGGTGATTTTATCCTAAAGCTTGAAATTTTTTTCTTGTGTAATATACGGTGTATAAAGCGCCCGTCCAAACTGTTAAAAAAATACCCAGCCACACTCCGTTTAAACCCAGAAAAGCTATACATATTGGGAATATAATTAAAGGAGCTACAATTTGTCTATATATGCCCATCCAAAGTGCAAACATTGGCTTTTTGAGACCCTGTAGGGCTGATACATTTTGAAATAACAACACATATGCCCAAGAAATAAAAAAGGCAATTCTAAGATAAAAGGCACCTGTAGTAATAACATCTATATCACTAGTGAACCAACCCATCATCTGATTGGCAAAAATAAATACAAGAGCGTATCCAATTGTAAGAATAATTAAGCCGTACTTCATTGTTTTAGACAGCGCTTCTTTTATTCTTTCAAAATAACCTGCTCCATTGTTTTGACTAATAATAGACAGTGCAGCAATATTCAGTCCAATTGTAGGCATAAGCACTATTTGCTCAATTCTTGTAGCTATACCATAAGCGGCTACAGCGTTTTGAGTAAATTTGCTTAAAAAATATGTAATGATAAATATACCTAAAGCCGTCATCATCATATTGAGACCTGCTGGAAACCCTTGTTCAGATATTTCTTTATATATTTGGGCATTAGGAATCATTTTTTGAAAATAATTACTGCTGAAAACATTTGCTTTTTTAACTTGAAAAACCAAATAAATCATTCCTGCAAACTGTATTAGTATGGTTGCAAGAGCAATACCTTTAAATCCCATGGCAGGCATAAGCCCAAAACCATACATAAAAATAGGATCAAGGGCCATATTGACTACTGCCCCACCTATCAGAAAATTTCTAAAACTTTTTGTATCCCCCTGAGCATTCAAAATGGCATTCAGTGCATAACTCATCATAAAGAATACTGTTCCGTAAAGTATGACGTTCATATACTCCACAGCAATATGTAAATATTCTCCGCTTGCTCCCAATGTCATAAACAAATATGGTGATACCCAAAGCCCTACTATTGTAAGTATAATAGATAGTAAAAACGAAAATGATATAGATTGAGCCGCATATTGTCGGGCTTTTTCTTTGTCATTTTTACCAAGGGCGTTTGCAATTAGGGCTGTTGCGCCAGTGCCTATACCCGTGCCTAGGGCAATTATTATAAAAAATATAGGGAAGGATAAGGAAAGAGCCGCCAGAGCCTCGGTTGAAACCTGCCCGCCCCAATAGGTATCTATAACATTATATAATGTATTAAAAAGAAAACCCACGCTTGCAGGTATAGCAATGTGAGCGATGTGCTTTGGAATACTACCTTTAGTTAGATCAATGCCTTCCATAATAATAGTACGTTAATAGTAATCTTTATTATTTAATATCATATTAAAAAAATCACCGGTAAAAATGCGGTGATTTTTTATTTATGGAGCCACCTCGCAGATTCGAACTGCGGACCTACTGTTTACAAAACAGTTGCTCTACCGCTGAGCTAAGGTGGCAAAGTTTATTTATCTTGATTCAACTTTTTATCCTTAGCTTTCTTTCTCATTTTGCTTAACATGCCGTCAATTAATGTTTCTGTTTTAATCACCCTGCACTTTGTCCATGACAATATTTTGTGTAAGAAAATACCTTCAGAAAAAAAAGCAAGAAAACTCTTTGCTTTCCCTTCTGCATGCATAAAAAATCTATATTTTTCTATGCCAGTAGTTCCATTTTTAGGTAAAGTGCTTAATTTGGGAACTTTTCTGGCAATCATTAGTACTACGCCTGCAAAACTGCAAATAAATATTGCAACAATAATTGATTCAATTATCATTATATTTCGTATCTGGCGAATTTTTTAATCTCAATATTTTCGCCAACTTTTGCGACAGTATCTTCAATTAAATTTTTTACAGTTTTAGTGTCGTCTTTTACCCAGGTTTGGGCCAATAAACATACAGAATCTTTATATTTCTTCAGCTTTCCCTCTACAATTTGATTCACAATGTTTTCTGGCTTACCAGAAGATGTTGCTTCTTCCTTAAAAATCTTTGTTTCTCCGTCTAAAAACTCTGCGGGAATATCATTTTCAGAAACAAACAAAGGTTTCATAGCCACAATTTGGAGAGCCAGCTCATGAGCTAGATTCTTAAATTCTGGGGAATTTGCCACAAAATCGGTTTCACATCTAATATCCAATAAAACGCCTGTTTTACCATTTGAGTGTATATATCCTTCTATTACTCCTGACTTGGCTTCCCTGTCAGCTTTTTTGCCGGCTATTTTTTTACCTAAAGATTTTAAAATCTCTTTGGCTTTTTGGGCATCACCTTTTGCTTCTTCTAAAGCTTTTTTTACCTCAGAGATAGACAGCCCTGTCTCTTCTCTGAGATCCTTTATTTGTTCTATTGTGACCATCTTATTTTGGAGATACTTTTGAGTTTAAAATAGTTTCCTTAATTTTCACTGCAATATACTTTACTGCAGAAATTGCATCATCATTTGAAGGGATTGCATAGTCTGCTATGTCTGGGTTCACATTTGTGTCGCACAATGCAACAATTTTGATACCCTTTTTCTTAGCTTCCTTGGCACAAGTAATGTCTTTGTCTAACCCAAATATTACCACGGCATCAGGAAGTTTTGACATATTCTTTATACCATCAAACTTATTTTTTAACAAAGCAATTTCTTTGTCAAAATTAAGTCTTTCTTTTTTAGTGTACTTTTCCAGTCCGCCTGTAGCTTTCTTTGTTTCCAACTCCTTAAAATAGGTCACCCTTTTTTGGATAGTTTCAAAATTAGTAAAAGTACCTCCCAACCATCTTTCTGTCACATAAGGGATTTCGCATTCCTCAGCGGCAGACTGCACCAAGCCCTTTAACTGAATTTTAGTTCCCACAAAAACAATAGACTTTCCGTCAGCAACAAGCCTGGATACAAAATCCATGGCTTTTTCCATGCTTTTTGCAGTTTTTTCCAAATCAAAAACATGAACATTGTTTTTAATGCCAGAAACAAACTGTTTCATCTTAGGGTGCAGCTTTGACACCTTGTGCCCAAATTGCACACCTACACCTGCCATTTCCTCTAAGTCGAGAGATATCTTTTTTGCCATTTTATTAAGAAGATCTAATATAATTTATGGGGGCAAATTCAGAGTGGAATAAGAACACAAAAATTATACAAACCCTAATAAATAGGGCTTTCACTTCTTTTATTTTGCTTTTCTTTCTCTTGGATTTTTTACCTTTTTAACTCTTGGTTGTTTTTTTGCAACTCTTTCCTTAAATTTCTGGACTCTACCCATAGTGTCCATAACTTTCTCCTGTTTTGTATAAAAAGGATGACACTGACTGCAAACTTCAGTTTCTATAAATTCCTTGGTTGAACCAACCGCAAAAGTGTTACCGCATGCACAGCGGACTGATGCTTTTGGATAATATTTTGGATGTATATCTGCTTTCATATTTGTTAAACTATAAATCATATACTACCAGACTTTTTTGCAAATTGCAATACCCCAGCCATCTCCGCCAAGGCTTCGACGGCCAAGCAAAAAAAAATGGCGTGTCGCTTATTGCGAACGCCCATGCTATTTACTTTCGTTTTGTGGAGGGAAAATTATTCTCTTCTCCAGCTGTACTACCTGGACCAGGTTGACGAGCACTGTCACGCCTAGATCCAATTGAAGCTCAGTTTTGCCTTCCGTCACCTCAAACGTCCTTTTTTGTGATTCATTGATGCGCTGTAAAGCTTTAGAAATTGCGCCTGAGTCATTGTAGGCGTTAAATCGCCTAAATGCAATTTCGCCCTTACTGTTATAATACGTCGCCTCATACTCCTTGAGCTTCTTTCCCAGATTATGCTTCGCCATTTTCTGGCTCCTTTCTTTTAGTTGAGCGGAACTGCCACGCTTGTGCTAAATCATTTTTACCAGCTTTTCTTTTCAAAAGCAAGGTTTTGTGATAATATTTAAAAATCATGACAGACCAACCAGATTATTCTAAATTTACTGCCGAGGACTGGAAAAAATATGCTGAAGAGCAAAAAGAAAATGCTTCTTCTGGCGATGACAAGGCTGAAAAACAAGCTATTGTTATTGAGATACGAGCTGGCACGGGCGGAGACGAGGCTGGACTTTTTGCTGCAGATTTATACCGTATGTATTCTAGATATGCGCAAAAAAAAGGCTGGAAGGAACGTATTTTAGACTCAAACATGTCAACAATTGGCGGATATAAAGAAATTATATTTGAGCTGTCTGGAGCCGGAGTTTATGATGAGCTTCAAAACGAAGGTGGAGTACACAGAGTCCAAAGAGTTCCTAAAACTGAAAAACAAGGCAGGGTTCATACTTCCACGGTATCTGTGGCTATATTACTAAAGCCTAAGAAAACTGAATTTAGCATTTCCCCATCCGATTTAGAAATTTCTACATATAAAGCCTCTGGTCCGGGCGGTCAGTATGTAAACAAAACTGAATCTGCCGTAAGGATTGTCCATAAGCCTTCTGGACTTGTGGTAACTTCCCAATCTGAGAGAAACCAGCTTCAAAATAAGGAGGCTGCTATGACTTTATTATCCGCCCGATTATTGCAAAAACAAGAAGAAAATGATCTTTCAAAACTTTCTGAGGAGAGGCGAGAACAAATCGGGTGGGCCAAAAGGGCTGAAAAAACTAGGACTTATAACTTTCCTCAAAACCGTCTTACTGACCACCGTATAAACAAATCCTGGCATAATCTAGAAACTATTATAGACGGAGATTTGGGGCCTGTTATAAAAGCCCTCAGAAAACAAGAAAGCGAGAACGAATAATACCAATTTAAACGGCTCAATCTGGAGATTCCCCCAGATTGAGCCGTTTTTTTTACGTTTAAATTAGAATATTAGGCTTTCGCACGAGGTAGACATAGTCCCCTCGTCTATGAAAGTTTGAATACACGTAGCTCTTCGCATAACGCTTGACGCATAAGCAGACGACCCTCCATAATACCTGGAAGCGGCATTACTCTCCTTGCTCGAAGTTTGAGCTGAGGCCCCCAAATCAGATAGATAAAGGCCAGAAGCTGTAAAAGAGTCCTTTATAGCCCAAGGGTCTGGAGCCTTCCCTAGAATGGCTTTTAAGCGGTCCTGAAACAACATCCACGTAGAAGGAATAAATTGCGCGGGGCCCATGGCTCCTCCCCATCCGTAGGCCTGCCCACTTACATAAGCAGTAATCCAACAGGAAACGGGTGTATCATATGGGTCTCGACCTAAAGCCTTGGTGATTTCTAAAAATGGCTGGACATCCCTGGTGGGTTTCATAATCCTTATGACAGTGGCGCCCGTGGAAATCCTTTTTCCATTTCCTGTACTAGAATCGCTTAATACGCATTGACCCACATTTCTTCCTATGGCTGATTCTTGACTTATAATAGCCAATAAAAATGCAGGCCTTATAGAAACAACACTGGCTACGCTTTTAGCTACGTCCAAAGCCTCTCCAAAAGTAGGGGCATTTGAAACTCCTACTATTTGAAACAGCAGTGCTCGAATTTTTGCTGACTTCTGTTCCAGCGCTTTTTTATCGGCCAACTGTTGCTGATACTGTGCTTCTGTAAGGTTTAAATATTTTTGTTGCTGAGTTTGGTTTTGTTGGTTTTCCTGCTTTTGCAGAGTTTGAAGAGCAATAGTTTTTTGCAACTGACCTACTTCGCCATCCATTTTAAGTTTTTGATCCTGTAAATAAGACTGGAGGTTTTTTGTGTTATCTAGGAGGTCATTAACCCTAGAGTTAAGACTTTCTAGATAAACCAAATTATTAAAAAAATCAGAAAGACTCCCCTCTAAAAGTATCTCAATTGAGGGCTTATTATCTTCTTCATATATGGCCTGCAAAATAGTGCCTACCTGGCTCTGTGAGTCTTGTATTTTATTTGAAGTTTGTGTTATTGAGTCTTGAGTATCTGTTATTTGGACGTTAAGACCCTTTACTTTTACCGTGCTTTGACTTATCTGATAGTCCAAATTTTTTATTTTACTTTTTAGGCCGGCTATCTGATTAGCAAGTGTATTTTTTTGCTGAGAAGTCTTGGTGATATCTTGCTGTAAAGCAGCGGACTGCTGGTCATAATAATCCGAACATTTTTGCAACATATCCTTACAATCAGCTGCGCTCAAGCCAGGACACCCACTGGTAGATTCTGTTATTTGTTGGCAAACAATCTCCATATCCTCTGCATTACTAAAAACCGGGGAAATCAATATCCCTAGTATAATAAAAACAAAAAATATTTTATAATAAGAAATCTTCATCTATATCTATTTTTACACGAAAACAAAAAGCCCTGCAAGATGTTTTTCTCCACAGGGCTTTTTTATAATCAATTTATTATTTCTTATCTTCTTTCGGCTTTTCCTCAGGAGCCTCCACTACTTCTTCATCCTTTGCCTCTTTCTCCACCTTTTCTACGCCTTCAACGTCTTCTTTAATTTCTTGAGCTAGCTGTTCATCTACGTTTTCAGGCTCGGTAACAGAAACCACAATTTCCTCCGGTTTTAAAAGCACTTTTACGTTTGCAGGTAAAAGCAAGTCTTTTACAAGAATATGGTCTTCAAAGGTTTTTAGTCCGCTAATATCAACCTTAATTTCGTGTGGCAAATTTTGAGGTAAGGCTTTTACTTCAACTTCAGAAATATTTTTCACCAAAGTACCACCTAAATCCTTTACTGCAGGTGCTTCACCTTCAAATACTAAGGCGACCCCCACCTCTACTTCTTCTTTCAAGGATGTTTGAAAAAAATCAATATGGATAAATTTATCTGTAACAGGGTCTCTTTGTAATTCATGTATCAAAACAGGCCTTTTCTCTTTTTCTCCGTCTATGTTCAGCTCTATAAGAGAGCTTTCTCCTGTTTCTCGATAGACTTTTTGAAATTCTTTATAATCTAAATCCAACGAGACATTTTTTACCTCGTGACCATACACAACCGCAGGAATTCTGCCAGATTCTTTCAATAAGGCAGTCTTCTTCCCTGTTTCCTTTCTAATTTTTGCGTTTAATGAAATCATTTCTATTTGACTATGTATATGCACTGAGCTGGGCAAGCTTCTGCGGCAGGCTCCGCGCATTCCAGTTTTTCTACTTCTAATTCTTCTATATCCTTTTTTTCGGCATTTTTAAGATGAGATTTTCCGTCATCTATTATTTCAAAATGCTTTGGGCACAATGCTGCGCAAGAACCGCAACCAATGCACTTTCCTCTCTCTATTTTTATTTTTGGCATGTTATATTATATAAAATGAATATTAATATATTATTTTGTATTTGTAAACCCCCGTTAGGCCTTATTGGCACTTCCGAATAGATTTATTTTTAATTCAACAACTTTTTCCACTGAACGTTGAGCAATGAGCAGAAACTTATAAGGTACTATTTCTTCGGGATTAGAGGCTAGTTCTCTGCGCAAATTCCCAGAAAATGATAGTCTTAATTCTGTGTTTATATTAATTTTTACCACGCCTGACTTTATGGTTTTTTTAATATCCTCTTCCATAGTTCCAGAACCCCCATGCAAGACCAGCATCCCTTTTCCACCCAGCTCTTTTTCTACGCCTTCCAATATATCTATGCGTAAATTTGGACAAACACCTGAAGCTTCAATACCATGAAAATTTCCTATACTTACAGCAAGAAGATTAGCCCCGGTTTTCTCTATATAGTCTTTTGCATCCGCTGGTTTTGTTAGGTCATCTTCTTTTATTTCAAATTTTTCATCATAAAGGCGCGAGGAATCCGTACCTATTCTACCTACTTCCCCTTCCACCAAGGCTCCTCGCCATCTGGCGTATTTTACGACTTCCTTTGTTATCTTTATATTCTCTTCTAGCGGTAATTTAGAACCGTCAAAATGAACCATGTCGTATCCTGCATCCACGGCCTTCTTTAAATATTCATAAGATTTTCCATGGTCAAGATTTAGAAAGATTGGTAATCCCGTCCTTTTTCTCAAAACATTCCTTATAGCCACAGCTTCCTCTATGCCAAAAAATTTACTCTCGCCCTCAGAGGTTCCCAAAATCACCGGACTTTTTAGTTTTTCCGCTACGGCCACTATTCCTTTCACCTGAGTAAAATCGGAAAAATTAAACTGCCCTATAGCAAATTTTTCATCGTGAGCTTTTTGAAAATAGCTCTTTAAATTCCTCATATTATTTAATTAATTTAAAACAAAGCTGTTGGTGAACAAAGCCTTTTCTCATTAGCGAGCAATATTTTGCGATAGTTGTCTTGTCCGTCATTTTTTCAACTGCACCATAATAACAGGCATCTATGTAATCAGTCCCCTCTAATACCTCGCAATATTCTGGCTTCTGATTTTTCGTAGCAAGCTGTTGAATACATTGAACCTTATCTAATTCGTATTTTATTTCGTCGCAAAGTTTTATATCGTTCTCTTTAGTCGCTTCATTTAATTTTGTTTCTGAATAGCAAATATCTCTATAATAATTTACTGACTGGCTGCTCCCTATGATTCTATCGCAAAAAGATACATCTATTTTTTGAATAGCAATTTCATAAAGGCAACGAGCCACTAGAATTTCGCTTTTTAATTTATCGCAGGGAAGCTGATCTCCTGTCTGAACCGATTCGTTTAACGCTTTAATGTCCTGTGAATAACTATATGCCTCTTTCTGAAAAACAAAAATATATAAATTTATTCCAAATATAAATACATAAATTATAAGAAAAAGCAGGAAACCGTATTTTAAACCACGTCTTGTGTTGCCCTTATTAAATAATAGAAAAATAAAATTTAAAAACAAAAAAGGGGCTGAAAAAGCCATGGATAATAAAAAGGGGCTTGTTATCGTCATGGGAACAAAATAAAGCGCCCCGGCTATCAAATAAAACAGACCCTCAGGAATAAGAACTGCAACGAATATTATGAAGGAGACAATTAAACCCTTTAAAATTTTCCCCGGCTGATCGGCTGTAATTTCATTAGATTTATTGTCCCCTCTTGGTTTTTTCAAAAATCCGAAGAATTTATAAACACCAAAAATTATTGCCGATATGACAAGGTCGAAAAAAAGAAAGGTAACAATGTCTAAAACTAGCCCCTGATCAGAAAACAATAATCCTGCTTCCCAAAAAAAACAAGCAAGCAGAAAGGTGGATATGCTAAATGTTAATAAAAATTGCTTCATAAAATTATTTTTCATGCTTATTTTTCAATGCATAAATTGTTTTCGCCACACTCCTGCTTTAAGACCTCTACGCGCTTGAAGTCTGACTTTTTATCCAAAAGACCGTTTTTAGCACCAATTTTTGACAAACAGGCTTCTGAATTGCCCAACCCAAGCTGAACTGATTTTACAATGTCCCCGTTAAATTTCATAAAACCGGACAAAAATCCGGAAGCAAAAGAATCACCTGCGCCCGTGGTGTCAACAACAATTCTGTCTGGATGAGGCTTAGCAGAGTATAAAAATTTTCCGTCTGATACCACGACGCCATCCCCACCTTTTGTCATAACTGCTATGCCTGGGCAAATCTCGTCAATTTTTTTAAAAATGTTTGCCTCGTCTTCAAAAGGAATCTTTGTAAGATAAGACGCTTCTTCTTGATTTAAAAATAAAATATCAACCTTAGAAAAAATTCTTAACAGTTTTTCTTCGGGCATAGAAAGCTGTTGTTTTGAAGGATTAACAGCAACCTTAATTTTATTTTTATGAGCAACCTCCACCAGTTCCTCAAATGTCCCTGCCAACAAACCAGTAAAAGGCGCTAGATAAAACCATTTCGCCTTTAATTTTTTCCAAGGCATATCATCTTTAGACATAAACTCAGAAGCCCCTCTGTACACCAAAATAGTCCTTTCGCCATTGCCATTTGATACAACTACAGAACAATTTGTCTGATTTTCCTTTTTTTTAACCAAAAACCTGGTATCAATCTTAAAGTATTTTAGCTCTCTTACCACCTCAAGCCCAGGAGCGTCTGTCCCAATAGCACCGCAGTAGGCTGTTTTAAAGCCCTGTCTGGCAAATGTAGCAGCCGTATTTGTCCCACCCCCGCCTGAGGTAAAAACAATACTCTCAACGTCAATTTTGGAGCCAAAAGGCAAACATATGCCCTCTCCTGTAGAAAAATCCTTATTATCCTTTACAATTCTAAACGCCTCGGATTTTACATGTATATCTTGCGCCGCTGAACCAAAGGTTATAATATCGTACATTTTATTAAACATTATTTGTTATTTAAGCGTTGTTCGGTTTGAGATATGGCGATTTTAGTTTTTATTACAGAATCGGGATTTAATGAAATTGACTCAATCCCACGTTCCACTAAAAATTGTGCAAAATCTGGAAAATCGCTTGGACCCTGTCCGCATATACCAATATATTTATTGTTATTCTGACATACTCTTATCACTTCTTCAATAAGCTCTTTGACTGCTTCATTCTTCTCATTGCCCACTTTTGACAATTCTGAGTTATCGCGGTCTAGGCCTAATGTTAATTGAGTCAAATCATTTGACCCTATAGAAAAACCATCAAAAATTTGCAAAAATTGCTCAGCTAAAATTACGTTAGCTGGTATTTCACACATGGCATAAATTTTACCTTTTACGCCATTATCTCTTATAATCTGGACAACTTTTCTGCCCTCATCCAGTGTCCTACAAAATGGCACCATGGGAATTACATTGTCTAGTCCAAATTCTCCTCTAACTTTATTCATAGCTTTACATTCAAGCACAAAAGCATCCTTAAATTTTGGGTCATAATATCTGGAAGCTCCTCGAAACCCTATCATGGGATTTTCTTCTTCTGGCTCATAAATATCTCCTCCTAATAAAGATCTATATTCATTTGTTTTAAAGTCAGAGAATCGCACAATAACAGGTTTTGGATAAAAGGCAGCTCCTATTTTACCTATACCTTCAGCTAATTTATCTACATAAAATTGCGTTTTATCTGCGTAACCCAAAGTTAATGCGTCAATTTTCTTTTTTAAAGCAGGTTTTTGTGATTTATAGTTTATCAAAGCCATGGGATGGACTTTGACATTATTTATAATAATAAATTCTTCTCTAGCCAGACCTACTCCATCATTTGGAATAAAACTCAAATTAAATGCATTTGACGGTTCTCCCACATTCATCAAAATTTTGGTTTTTGTTTTCCCTAAATTTGAGATATCTGTTTTTTTTATTTCAAAAGGAATAATGCCCTCATAAACCCAACCATCTTCACCTTGTGAACAATCTATTGTCACTTCTTGTCCGGATTTTAGGGATTTGGTCCCATTTTCAGAACCTACAATTACGGGTACGCCTAATTCTCTTCCCACAATAGCTGCGTGACATGTTCTACCTCCAGAATCAGTAACAATAGCAGAGGCCAATTTCATAGCTGGCACCCAATCAGGATCTGTGGCTTTTGTTACCAAAACCTCTCCCTTGTTAAACTTTCCTATATCTTTTGCACTTAAAATCTTATTTACTTTTCCCGAGCCTATTTTACTTCCCACGCTCATGCCTTTTGCCAAAACTTTTGTTGATTTTGATTTCAAAACATACTCTTGGAGAACCTTTAAATTTTTCCTACTTTGTACTGTTTCTGGTCGTGCCTGCACAATATAAAGCTTGCCATCTCTACCATCTTTTGCCCACTCCATGTCCATAGATTTTTTATAATAATCTTCAATAATTATGGACCATTTTGCCAAATTCAAAATTTCTTCGTTACTCAAAACAAAATTCTCACGTTCTTTTTTAGTTGTGGTAATATTTTTTGTAAAAACTTTTCCCACTCCATAAATCATTTTTATCAGCTTTGACCCAATACGTTTTTCTATTACAGGCTTAAACCCTTTTCTAAGAGTTGTCTCAAAAACATAATATTGATCTGGTTCCACGGCTCCTTGGACCACGTTTTCTCCTAATCCGTAACTGGCATTTATAAGCACAACGTCTCCAAAACCTGATTCGGTATCACAAGAAAACATAACACCTGAAGCGCCCAGGTCTGACCTTACCATCTTTTGTATTCCCGCAGACAAACCCACCTTTGTATGTGAAAAGCCCATTTCTTGCCTGTAAACAATGGCTCTATTTGTAAAAAGAGAAGCAAAGCATTTTTTTACCGCCTCCAGCACATTTTCAGGTCCCACAATATTTAAATAAGTCTCCTGTTGCCCAGCAAATGAAGCACCTGGTAAATCTTCTGCAGTAGCAGAAGACCTTACCGCCACATCGGTTTCAGGAAGCCCATATTTTTCAGATAATTTCCTATAAGCTAGGGTAATTTCCCGTCCTAACTCCTGAGGTAATTTTGATTTTAAAATGAGATCCCTGACTTGTTTTCCCTTTTCAGAAAGCTGCTTTAAATTATGAAAATCTAAATCCTTCAAAACTTCCTCAATTTTTTTATCCAATCCAGTTGAAGCCATAAAATAAAAATAAGCCTCAGCTGTTGTAGCAAATCCAAAAGGCACATTGACCCCTTTAGACACTACTGCTTTTGTCATTTCACCCAGCGAAGCGTTTTTCCCGCCCACAGAAGGCACATCGTTAATTCCTATTTCGTCAAACCATAAAATGCTTTTTTGAGGTTTTTCCATTTTATTTTTGTTCTTTAATTATTTTTTGGGCTATTGCCAGCTCCTCGTCGGTTTTGATAACCAAAATTTTTGTATTTTTTAGAATATCTAGTCCTTTTAAAATTGTATTTCTAGTTTTTGGCAATCCAGCTCCAATACTTCCTGTAAAGACCAGCGCGTCACATCCTCCTAAAATAGCGAAATATGCGCCAATATATTTTTTTACAGAATATGCATAAACATCCAAAGCGAATTGAGCTGATTTATCGCCATTTTTTATTTTTTCCAAAACTTCCAACATTTCTCCTGTGTGGCACATACCCATTAAGCCAGACTCCTTATTTAAAATTTCACGAGCTCTGTCTACACCAAATTCTTCCGCCAAGTCCAATATAATTCCCGGGTCTATACTGCCGGGTCTTGTAGTCATAACCAATCCCTCCATAGGGGTAAAACCCATAGAAGTATCTACTGGTTTTCCATTTTTTATTGCAGTCACGCTGGCTCCTCCGCCCAAATGACAGGTTATGATTTTTAATTTATTAAATGGCTTTTTTAGTTTTTCTGAGGCAATTTTAGCCACATATTCATGAGAAATGCCATGGAATCCAAAACGTCTAAATCCATATTTTTCAGTAATTTCTCTTGGTAAAGCATAAGCTTGAGCCACTTCCGGCAAGTCAACAAAGAATTCTGTGTCAAAAACACCAATTTGTTTTGCTTCAGGGAAAACCCTTTCAGCTGTTTTGGCACCTAAAATATTATAAGGATTATGCAGAGGAGCCAATTTATTAAATTTTGCCAGCTCCATTAGGATATTATCATCTAAGCCGGCAATATCTTTAAATTTACTCCCGCCATGAACAATTCTATGTCCTATTATCTTAATGTCTTCTTTATGCTCAGACAATTTTTCTAATTCTTTTAACAAAAAATCACCATAATCCTTATGGTCTACTACAATAATATCATTTTCTTTTATTTGCTTTAAACTGTCAGAAAAAAACTTCCACTTTATAGATTGACTTCCACAGTTGAGGACTAAAATCATTTTCTTATTATACCTTCTCCAATTTTATTAATACCCGCAGCATTTCCTTCGTCGGTATCTATATGCATACAAAGTTTATAACCATCTTTGACCCTAACAGCAACATCTTCAAAAATAACAGGCCTAAGACTCTCGGTTTTTACAGAAACAATTTCGCCATTAATAAGCCCAAATTCTTCAGCTTCTTTGGGGGAACAATGAATGTGTCTCTGAGCAATAATAAGACCCTCGTCTAAATTTACTTCTCCCTTTGGTCCTCGTATGGTTACCCCAGTAGTATGCTTTAAGTCTCCCGATATTTTTATTACAGGAACAATCCCAGAGCCAATAGCATCTGTAAGACTGACTTCTATCTGGGACTGTGCCCTTGCCGGCCCCACTATTCTCACTTTCTCAAACTTTTTCTTACCAAACTCCACCTCCACGCTTTCCTCACAAGCAAAATCTGACGGTTGAGATAACTGTTTTACTTTTTTTAGTTCATACCCCAGTCCAAATAATTTATCCAAATCTTTTTGGGCTAGATGACAGTGCCTAGCGGAAACCTCTATGGGAATTTTTATCTCTTTCATGTTACCTAATTATAATTGTAAATAAAACAAAAGTAAATAAACAAAAAACAGACTTTTGAGCAACCGCATCAAATTCATGTTTATCTATTGACAAGATATTAATAGTATGATATGATAATAATACGAGTACACTACAAATACAGAGGGTTGCGTTTGGGCACACTGTGCCCACAATCCCCTGTTACATGTACTAGTTTTAGAGAAGGAGTTCTGCGATGAACACGTTTTCTTTCTGGGCGGCTGGCGGGATGACGTTGGTAATCATTGGGGCGGTTATTTACATCGCCCTCCAGTGGCGGAGCCACTGGTTCACCTACGTCGCTCACGTGGCGGCGTCCCCCGGACCCCCGCCCGTGGTGGCGGTGGACGAAAAGCCCCGCCACATCTGGCAGTTTGTGGCCGTTGTGGCTACCGGCCTCCTCCTCATTGGAGGAATATGGCTGGGGCGCTTCACCAATGCAACTACCCCAACCGAAGTCACACCGGAACAGGCCGCGCGCACCGCGGCTCAGTCGACTCAGTCGCTGAGCCACGACGGCTATCTTTATTCTCGAGGTGAGTTGATCACCGGGGAGAAGGCCGTCGAAGGCATGGTCCGTGTCCGCGAGCAAGAGGCTCGCAAGACCGCGGCCGAGTCCGAGGAGCACGCCGCGCGAGTGCGCGCCGTGCTTCGCCGGAAGCAGAAGGAAATGCAGGACGCAGGCGCGTTCTACTCGGCCAAGGCAGCTGCCGAAGCCGAGCGCGAATACGCTCATCTGCCGATTGTAAGACGGGAAGCCGAAGCAGCCTATTACGGCTACTATCGGCCGACCGCCACTTCGGCAGTTCACCTGGCAGAAGCGGAGGCTGCTGCCGTGAACCGGCGCGATTTTGAGAGGGAATCCGTAAGGCTGACCTATCAAAGTAACCGGCTTCGAGCGGTGGTGGACATTCAGGAGGTGCAAGAAGCATTTCCCGCGTCCAAGCCGGTCATGATGCGCTCGGAAGTGATTCCGAGGCCAGAACCGGTACCATCGGCTCCGGCACCGAGTTTGAGCTCGCAGTTTCGACCGCGAACCCTGCCGGTTCCTCCATCGGATCCGGCACCGGCCACAGTGGCCCCGACGCAACCCCGTAGCTGGCACTACGAGTGTCAAAACGGACACTACGTCAAGGTTTACAACAACTAGGTCCTTTTCCGCCGCAAGGCAAGAAAGGAGAAAGGCGCTCAATCCCACGTGGATAGAGCGCCTTTTAACTTACAAAAAAAACGCCGGCGTAACCGGCGAAATTTATTATTACTAAATCCTTTTACCTACAAATGTTGCGAATTCTGCAAGACGCCTACTATATGCCCACTCATTATCGTACCAAGCAACAATTTTTACCATGTTTCCATTTACCATTATTTTGTCAGCATCAACAATAGAAGAATAAGTGTCACCTTTAAAGTCCATTGAGACCAGGGGTTCTTCTTCAACTCTTAATATTCCTGAAAACCTTTTTGTTTTTGAAGCTTTTTTAAATGCTTCGTTGACCTCTTTGACAGAAGTTTCTTTTTTCACTTCCACTATTAAGTCCAAAACAGACACAGTGGGAGTAGGCACGCGCATTGCAATGCCATCTAGTTTGCCTTCAAGCTCGGGAATCATTTTACCAATAGCCTTTGCCGCTCCCGTGGATGTTGGGATTATATTTAACGCAGCTGCTCTGGCTCTTCTCAGGTCTTTATGAGGAAGGTCCAGAATCCTCTGGTCATTAGTGTAGCTGTGGACAGTGGTCATAAAACCTTTTACTATCCCAAACTCATCATTTAACACCTTGGCAATAGGAGCCAGACAGTTTGTAGTACAGGAACCCATATCCATTATATCAACTTTATCAGCATCAAATTCCTCTGCATTCACTCCTAACACAAACCCTGGAATATCTTTATCTTTTGCAGGAGCTGAAATAATTACTTTTTTGGCTCCAGCTTTTATATGCTTTGAGGCCCCTTCGCGGTTTGTGAATATGCCCGTACACTCTAAAACAATATCAACTCCTAATTCCTTCCACGGAAGTTCCTCGGGGTCTTTTTCAGCCAAAACAGCAAATTTTTTACCCTCTATTATTATGGCCTCTTCTGTGGAGGTTATTTCTTTTCCATAGCGCCCGTAATTTGAATCGTACTTTAGCAAGTGTGCCAAGGTGGCGTTATCAGTAAGGTCGTTTATAGCTACAACTTCCAAATCCGGCTGGAATTCCTCTATGTTTTTAAACACTTGCCTGCCTATCCTACCAAAGCCGTTTATAGCAACTTTTATCATATTTTTTACTTCTGATTTATTTTTGCTAATTTATCGATTTTATTTTTATCAAATCCCACTATTATTTCTCCGTCTATATCAACCACGGGCACGCCCATTTGTCCTGATATTTTAATCATTTCCTGAAGGTCTTTTTCGTCCTTGGAGACATCTATGTTTTTAAACTCCACATCGTTTTTGGCTAAATATTCCTTTAAGGTTTTACAATACACACAAGTTGGAGTGGAATAAATTTTAATCATGTTTTGCCTTTATTCAAGATTTATTGGACAGGGTCGCAATTTGCTCCCGTTGCGCCCGAGTTCCCGCTTGCAGCTCCGGCATCAGCATAAGTGGCTGAAAACGAGGTGGCTGCGGAATCTGTTGTCAAAGGAGTTGAACAAAAGCTTGGCTCAGAATTAAAAGCTCCGCAAACCATGGTGCGAATTGCTTCAGCTGACCTGCCTCCAAAGTTAAACTCAGATATTTCCTGATCGCCCAAAATCATTGTCGGAGATCCTGTAACATTATATTTAGTGTCTAGATCAAAATCAGCTTTAGCGTAAGCTACTCCTCTGCTTGGGTCTGTAACGCAGGCATTTAGCTTGGCAGAATCAACTCCAGTAGAAGACTCACATCCAGCCGTATCACCGGTTTGCATTTGACATGCCACATAATTCCAGTATTTTGTGGGCTGTTCGTCTCTTATGCAGATTTGCCTTAGATTTTCCACACCCTCAGCGGCTCCGTGCATAGAGTCTATTGTTTTACCATCGCTTGAAACATTTCCGATATATCTTACATTAATATATTTTGCTAAGGCTGGTTGCTCTTTAACTGCTTCTGCCATGGCTCTTTGCATTTGAAGACCATAGGGACACCTGGCAACCACATAAGCCTCCAGCATAGGATTATCGGTTTTTTGTATGTCTGCCACTGTTTGAGGCCCAGGAGCTGAAGCTGTATCAGAAGCATTTTGATTGTCAGTCCCCGACGCGTCTGCTCCTCCTATATCAATAGCCTGGGGAAAAAGATATTTTCCGTCCCTAGTTACATAAGAGTCAAACTCGTTACCTCCTATGCTAATTTTAACCTTTACCAATCCAGACTCTTCAGCAACACTGACCAATGTGGCAGGTGTGCTGGAAAGTCCATTGTTATTTATATAGTCAACTGCTTTCTGAGCGATGGTGTCATTAGACTGCCCAAAAAGACTGGGTATGCTGAATGCTCCGGCCCCATTGTTGTTGGCAAAAACTAACACTGCGACAACCACTACTCCAAGTACGGCTACCCCGGCAAGAATTGTATTCTTGTCAATATTTTTTAAAAAACTAAGCTTAGGCATTTGTTTATTTATTTAATTATTATTAATAGTATGATTATTATAATATATTTTTATTTTTATGCAAATTTTGTATATTTTCCATCATTAAACTCGTATTTTACCAGCGCCCCGAAGGGTAGCTCTAAATCGATTATTTTTTCATCTGAAATATCTTCTATATATTTTACTATTGCCCTTAAACTGTTATGACTAGCTACCACCAAAACATTTTTTTCGGCCTTTAAATCTTTTTCAACATGTTCCCGGAAGAATGGAACCGCTCTTTCGTAAACTTGTTCTAACGTTTCTCCGCCCGGTGGAGCTATGTCATAGCTTCTTCTCCACAACCTAACTTTTTCCTCTCCATATTTTTTGATTGTTTTTTCCTTATTCAACCCTTGAAGCTCCCCATAGTATCGTTCGTTTAAATTTTCTGTAACGTATGTTGTGACATCGTGGTTGCTCAGGTCGGTGAAATTCCCCCATTCTTGCATTCTCCCGCCGTCAAGATTTATAAAAATTGGATACTTATCGGGTATATGTTCAAAGATTCTCAAAACAGTCTCCTGATTCCTTATGAGGACGGAAGTATAGACCAAGCCAAGATTTTCACTTTTCAATTTTTCAGCAATATCTCTTCCCTGGTTTATTCCTTCTTTTGACAAAGGATTTCCCGTCCACCCGCCGAAGCGATTTTCCAGATTCCACTGGGATTTTAAATGCCTTAACAAAAATAATTTAGCCATAAGGAATAAAAGCGAGCCAAATGAACTTTTTTGAGGAGAGGGTGCCCCGAAGAGAGGCTCTCCCCGCAGAAAAAGCTTATTTGGCGAGCGAAAGTTCTTTTTCTATTTCTATTACTCTTTGGTATTTTACCATTCTTTCTTCTTTTGCGGGAGACCCAGATTTTAACATATTTGCCCCAGAGCCTACTGCCAAGTCCGCGATAAAATCGTCCATAGTTTCTCCTGACCTGTGGCTTACTATTGCTTTCCACCCAAATGATTTTGTCAAATTAATCGCATCTATTGTTTCGCTTACGCTTCCAATTTGATTTAACTTTATTAATACTGCATTAATGGCTTGCTTATTATGAGCCTCTTTTATGGTCTTGATGTTTGTAGTAGTAAGGTCGTCTCCAACTATGGTTATTTTCTGTCCTAACTCTTTTGTAATTTCTTCAAACCCATTCCAATCTTCTTCAGCAAATGGGTCTTCTATTGAAATAATAGGAAAATTATTTATAAATTCTTTATATATTTCTAAAAGCTCATGGCGTGTTAGCTGTCTACCTTCAAAATTATATTTCCCGTTTTTGTAGAACTCTGAAGCGGCGATATCCAAAGCAATTTTTGCATCATTATGCCCCACAGCGCTTTTGAATAAATAAAGAGCTTGTTCTATTTTTGAAAAAGGGGCTTCGAACCCACCTTCAAATCCCATTGGCACTTTACCAAAAGTTTTTTCTATAAGCGCGCTTAAGTTTTGAAAAACCTGGTTACACAAAACAAGATTTTCCTGCATTGTTTTTTTTTGAGGAACTATCATAAATTCCTGAACGCTCATGCCGGTCTCCTTGTCAGTGTGAACTCCGCCCTCAAAAAGATTAAACATTGGTAATGGCGCAAAAAGTTTTTCCTTATTTTCAGATAATTCTGCTATATGTTGATATAACGGAACTTTCTTTGTAGCAGCTCCGGCTCTGCATACAGCCATAGAAACACCTAAAATGGCATTAGCGCCAAGTTTAGATTTATTTTCGGTGCCATCCAATTTAATCAAAAATTCATCAATCTCCCTTTGATTTAATACGTCCTTACCCTTAAGCTTTGGTGCAATAATTTCATTAACATTTTTTATTGCATTTTGAACGCCCTTACCGTCCGCATCTCGTAGTTCCAGAGCCTCATTTTCACCTGTGGAAGCCCCGCTGGGCACAGCATCGGTAAAATTCCCCTTATCTGTTTCTACTGTCACCTCAACAGTCGGATTTCCCCTAGAATCCTCGATTTCCCTGGCTATAATATCTTTTATCTTACTCATTTTATTTTTTGGTTTTTTGAAGATATTCATAGGCTGCAAGGGCAGCTTTTGCTCCTTCGCCTGCAGCTGTTACTATTTGCTTATATTTTCCTTGGTTGCAATCCCCTACAGCAAATAATCCTGGAGTTTTGGTTTGCATGGTTTCTTGCTGAGCTATAATTTCATCTCTTTCAGAAAACTCCACTAACCCTTTGGCAAAAGCGGTGGCGGGAGATCTCCCCACTTCTACAAATATCCCGTCAATCTCCAATTTCTTTTCCTCATTAGTTTTTCTATCCTGATATGTCAAAGATTTTACAAACCCTTCTCCCTCTATTTTCAAAACTTTGGCTGAGGTTATAACCTCAGTTTTTCCATTTTTCTTTATTAAGTCCTGATTTTCCTGGTCTGCTCTCAAAACTTCACTAAACTCCAGAATGTAAATCTTTTTTACATAGTTGCTCAAAAATACAGCGGACTCAAAACCTGAATTTCCACCGCCTATCACAGCTACTGTCTTGTCGCGGAATATGGGTCCGTCGCACAATGAACAATAACTCACTCCTTTCCCAATAAACTCTTTCTCTCCCGGAGCTTCCAACGGCCTAGGATCAGCGCCTGTGCCAATTATAACCGCTAAAGCCTCAAATTTTTGGTTATGGCTTGTAGAGATTATAAATTTATTGCCCTCTTTCTCGATCTTTAAGACCTCATCTAGAGCTACCTCTACGTTATTACTCTTTAACTGATCGGCAAAATGTTTTGACAAATCTGGACCAGAAATTTTATCAAAACCTGGATAATTTTCAATGTCCACGGATTTTTCAGCCACTTGCCCGCCAACATCTTTGCTGATAACCAGCATATTTAATTTTTGCCTGGCAGCATAAACTGCAGCCGATGTCCCAGCAGGTCCTGCCCCTATTATAATAAGGTCGTATATCATTTGATTGTTTTTAGATACTGCTTTAATTCTGGCCCAAACTTGGGGTCGTGGAGAGACATATAGAAAAAAGATTTTAACCATTTTTCTTTATCTCCACATTCTAGCCATTCGCCTTTTATTTCGTATCCATAAAGTGCCTTACCATCCTCAAGCATTTTGCCGAAAACCTCAGCTAAAATTATTTCTCCTTTTTTTGACGGTTTTGCCTTTTTAAGATAATCAAAAACCTCTGGCGTTAGGACATGCTTTCCCATTACCACTAGGTCAGACATAATTTCGTTTGGAGACGGCTTTTCTATTATCTTCTTAATTTTATAAAGATTATTGGCAATCTTTTCAACTGCCACAGATCCATAAGCTGAAATCCTGTCCTTTGGTAATTTTTTAAGCCCCAAAACTGGAGCATTACATGTTTTATATACGTTGATTAGTTGCGACAGCCCCGGTTCATCTGAATCTATAACGTCATCCCCAAAGGAATTTACAACGGTTTCATTTTTAACCATTTTAGCTGCCTGCAATATAGCATGCCCATCTCCCAACGGCTCTTTTTGCGTAACAAAAGAAAATTTTATGCCCTCTATCATAGCTTCAAAATTCTTATATTCTCTTAGTAGGTTTTCTTTTTTTCTTTTTATAAGTAACTTTTCTAAATCAGGAGCTTTTTTAAAATATTCTAATATAGTTTTTTGTCCTGGGCTTAGTACAAAAACAATTTCTTTTATACCGGATGTTATGGCTTCTTCTACAATATATTGAATGACCGGCTTGTCTACTAGAGGAAAAAGATCTTTTGACAAAACACGAGACATAGGAAGAAACCTTGTGCCCAATCCCGCCACAGGAATAATTGCTTTTTTTATTTCTGCTTCCATAAATTTATTTATTTATTAAATTTAACCCTCCGTAAAAATGCGGGGATTTCCCATTCTTTTTCTTGAGCTAATCTCTTTTTTTCCTCTTGTTCCTCAGCTTTTTTAATTTCCAAACCGCTTCTTCTTATAGGCGATTTTTTGTCTGAGTCTGTTTCCCTTTTTATTTCTGTAATTCCCTCTTTAATATTCATCTTTTTACTTTCAGCCGTAGCAATTACGGATTCTGGCATTTTAATCTGAGGAGAAGGTATAGTTACGGGTTTTTTTGCTTTTACGTTTTTAGTTTTGGGTTTTTTAGAAATTTTCTTGATTTTTTTCTTTTTTACTTTTAGCTCTTTTTCAATCGTAAGCACAGGCTCTTTTTTGACCTCGCTTTTTTTTATTTTAGACACTACTTCCTTTTTTTCACTAGCGGGAGCGAGTTCTGCTTTCTTGACTAAAACCGGCTCCTCCTTCACGCCTCCTCCGGTCATCAAAATTGTAGTTTTTATTCTACTTTTTAGTTTTGGGTTTTTTGAAATCCCAAATATTATCTTGGCTTCCGGATTCAGCTGGGATATACGAGAGCTAATCTTCTCCACCTCAAACATAGAAAGATTCTCTGCTCCGGCAATATTAAAAAGGATTTTTTCGGCGCTAAAAGCATTGTTTTGCAGTAAGGGGTTTGTCATAATTCTTTCGCAAATCTTTTCTGCTCGGTTTTTACCAGACTCTTCAACAGTGTTTAAAAATGCAGAATTTCCCCTGCCCATCAAAATCGTCCTTAAGTCGGCGAAGTCTATATTGATTATTCCAGGGCTATATATTAAATCTATTAAACTTTCTAGTGATTCTATAAGGCTTTTATTCACCACTGAAAACGCATTTGTTATAGGTGTAGATTCGTCTATAATTTTGAAAATTTTCTCGTTGGGTATGGTTAAGGACACATTTAACGCCTGTTTTAAGGGCTTTAATGCATTTATAGCAATACGAGATTTGTTCTTCCCCTCAAATTTGAATGGCAATGTAAAAATTCCTAGTGTTATACCACCAAATTTTCTTGCCTCCTCAACAAAAACTTGTGTAGCGCCAGACCCCAGCCCTCCACCTAAAGACGCAATAAAAATAACTATATCTTGGTCTTTAAAAATATCTCCTATTTTCTCTCTTACAGATTCTGCAGCTTGTTTTGCCAAATCCACATTCACACCAGTCCCCAAACCATGTGTTAGCTCTTCGCCAAACCAAAAATATTTAATACCAGGTCTTTTTTTTAGCGCCCTTATATCTGTATCGGCCACCACAAAAGTTGCTTTAGTTAGGGATCTTCCAATTTCAGAAACTATAGATCCGCCACCTCCTCCTATACCCACCACTTTTATTCTTGCTTTAAAAAGAGATTCTGCCGCAAACTCTTCAGGGCTTGTTTTGGACAAAGTTTTTTTGATTTTTTTGGTTTTTTTTACAATCAATTTTTTCTTAACTAAAACTTTCCTGGTCTTAACAGGCTTTTTAGCAACAAATTTTTTCTTTACTGATTTTAATTTCCCAGACATGATTACTATATCTTACCTTGTTCAATATTTTTTTCAAGACCTTGTTCTACAAACCAAACGGCTCAGGACTTTTGAGTGCTGAGCCGTTTAAATAAGGCTAGCTTTAGACTATTTCCCTGATATTTCTACTATTTTGTTGCGAGATGTGTGTCCGGAAACTATTTTTACAGATGCAGAGCCTGTTTTAAAATACACTGCTAGAGCATTCCTTATAGCTTCATTAGCTTTGCCCTTAATAGGCGGTTCTGTAACAGAAACCTTGTAATGGCTCTCGTCCATTTGTTCTACTTTTTCTTGCCTGGAGTTAGGTTTTGCAGTAACAAAAATTTTCATAATACGATTTTATTGCCCTTTCCGATAAGGTCAACTTCCTTGCCTTGCACCAAGATAGCTTGCTCGTCAGTTAAAATGCGCAGCTTTCTTCTTTGCCATTTCCAAGGCAATTTTTTTAAAATAATTGCAGAAAACGCCTCTGGGTTTTTATTAAAATGGCAAAATATATCAAATGGCACAAGATTTAGACCCTTTAGACTTCTCAGCCTCACTATATTTTTATCTCCATACCAATCAGCTGTCTTAATAGTACGTCCTGCCACAATACTACCAGCCGAAGAACCTATATACACCTTTCCAAGTTTTAAAAGTTTCCTGATAATTCTACCAAAATTACAAGCTCGCATGGCTTTTAGTAAATAAAAAGTATTTCCACCTTCCACGAAAATAATATCCTTTAGTTGAAGTAGTTTCATAACCTCAGCTTCTTTTTTTCCCTCTATATCAACTTCTTGCACATTAAAGCCCATTTCTTCTTTCATTATAGTCCAGTCGTTTTGCACATAATCCAGATTTGCCTGGGGTTTTGCTGCTGTTGTAATAAAAGCTACTGTAATGTCGTAAGCTGGCTTTTGAAGTAGTTTTACAATTTCTTCCTTCATTTGCATGCCAGCTGATGTCAAAAGCAAAGTTTTAGCCTTTTTGTGCTTTATGGCCTCTGATATTACTCCTATAATGTAATACAATATTGCCAAAATTATCAAAGTTGCTCCCACAGCACCCACTCCGGCAATTCCAAAGGGCGTCAGAAAAAACTGCAAAGAAGAAGTTTTTAAAAACTGGATTTTTAGCAATGGCATCTGCCAATACATGTTTAAAATAGCCTTGGCATCATAAGATTCTGTTTTACCCATTGTCAAAACATATTTCCCGTCGTAATTAGAGCCAAACCCGCTAGGAAAAACTTCAATTCTATATTTCCCTGCCGGCAGTTTTTGGTCAAATTCGCGCCCTTTATAGTAATAGTCCCTGCCAAACTCATCATAATATTCCGACCATTCATAATTTTGGCCGTCAATTGTAGAAAGATCGCCTTCGTTGGAAATAAACAACATCTCTCCTTCTTCGCCACTGTATTCTCTATTAGATAATATATAAACATCAGCAGAGTATCTGCCGTCCCTGTTGGCGATTTCTGGCACCCAAAGATTTATATACAGATTAAAGCTAACATTTGAATCAATAAAATAATTCCGCGGACTTCCCGTCAACTCGTCATAAAATGCCTGAGACAACTCGGGGCTGTTTATCTGGACATCACCTTCCTGCAAATAAATAAGTCTAGGCTGATAAGCTGACGCGCTTGGCGCAACACCTAAAAATATAGAAAAAAGAAACAACAATAAAAAAAGTCTTTTCATTTTGAATTATTTTCTTTTATGACTGCAACTGCATAGTTCACAGTCCAGCCCGCATTCGCAACACCTAAAACAAATTTTCGTATTGCAAATACACCTTTCGTTTTTTTTCATTGGCCTCCGGCATTTCTTACAAATTTTTATGCCATTAGCTAATAATTTGGCTTTTTCTTCAAGATTCTCTTCATCTACGGGGTCAACGTTTTTTGCCTTATACATACCTCCATGCCCAGGAATTATCCAATCAGCCATTTTTATTACCAATTCTCGGCTTTTTTGTAGAGCCTCGTGTTCTGAAGCATAAGGATCTTTGTCGGGATAATTTTCTTTCCAAAAAACATCTCCGCATATAGCCACCACTCCATTTGATGTGGTAACAAAAAGAGTAATACTAGTAGTGTCATGACCAGAAGTCTTTTT
>Ga0172381_10001477_pt1 | contig 27542 bp, 28 predicted proteins | sample Leawel6488metaG_FD_119754 | JGI IMG/M metagenome (GOLD analysis project Ga0172381, IMG submission 119754) | Leachate microbial communities from a municipal landfill in Southern Ontario, Canada - Leachate well 64-88 metaG | ecosystem: Engineered > Solid waste > Landfill > Unclassified | place... | reverse complement strand
AAATATCATTAAACATTTCGCATAATGCAAATTTATTTACATGTTATACAACATGTTTTTAAAAAATAAATACGGGATCAATTTCTTTAAAAATAAATCCCGAGCAGGAGTATGGAATATTTTTACAATCAGTTGAACCCATAAAACAACAAGATTCACACATTTTAATAGACTCATGAGTTTCATAGAATTTTCCTTCGAATTGAAAGTTTGCAGGAGGTGGTTCTTGTGATTCTATATTTTTTGAAATAGGTTGGGCAAACATTTTTTGCATAAATTCATAAGCGCGTTGATCTTCGTTGTTTTTAAATTCTCTGTCTTTTATCGGTAATCCAGATGTGATTTCACTGATACCAAGCCTCCAATACTCCCAGTTTGGACCCATTATTTTTCCTGTATCTTCAACAATTACATGTTGTTTTTTCATTTTTCAAATATTAAAATTAAAATAGCCCTGATTGTATGGTCGAGATACCTTCAGGGCTATTATGCAACTTTTAAAGTTGAATATTTTATGCAAACCTCGACCGTTTACATTTCAAAGATATATATTTATTTTTAATTAAAAACTAATTATATACTTTTTTAGGAATGAAAACTGCCTTCATGTCTTTAAGTTCAACAACAACCTCTTTCCCGGATGCTATTACCTCTTTAATCGAATTTTGATCTATTGTGCCGTCTTCTTTTATTGATTGATCAACCGTTTTGCATAATGTAGCTGTGTCACCTGCAAACTCACTTAACTCTGTGAAAAATACCGCTCCTTTACGGGCCGCCGCCTTTATGGCTTGTTTGATTGCTGAGGGTATAAGGCCAAATATAACACCTACACCAACTGATAGTAGATTACCCTTAATCCAGTCACCTATCTTTGAAAATAGACCCGTCTTTGCCACTTCCTGAATAGCTTCTTGTGCCTGACTTTGGAATGGTAACAATAACATCAGGATTGCCCCGAAAAATAAAACCCAACGAAAATTTTTCATGTCTTAATGTTTTTAATGAATTTATAAATATGAACTATGTTAATTTGCACCGGCTGTTTTTTTGCCGGATAAAGGGGTTGGTTCATTTTAGCAATCCAAGTTTGAAATCTTCATAACCCGATTGAGCAAGATATACACACTCCGACCATGTGAGTTTTCCGTCAGACAGGCAGAAAATTGCCTTTGCACAAAAATCGTGGTATGCAGCGTTTTTTTCAATATCCTCAGAAAGTTTGAATTGTGCTAAAATCGCTTTTAATTGCTCTGACTTGTCGGTTATGTTTGCAATCGAGTTAACCATTTTAAGGGTTAATATAGTCGTTGGCAGATACTTTTCTACGTAGGTTTTAGCTGCATTTACCCACGGACTACTTGCAGGAATAGCCGCCTTAACTATACTAAGCACGACATCGTCAACAGGACCATCCATCACAATTTTCAACCCTTCAGTTAATTTTATAGCAATCAGGGTTAATTTCTTTGTTTGATCCTCTGCTTTTGAAAAGAAGTTTTTGATCTTTGCTAAAATGTTCTGTAAAAATGTTTTCATAGTAAAAATGTATTAAATTACGTTTCTTTGAAAATGTGGCGTGTCTAAAAAGGTAGTCCAGTTACCGCCCCATTTATTCTGAGGCGAAAGGCTTTCCCAAAAATCACCCATCGGTTGAATATCAGATTTTGAATATGTCAATTCGCCATCTTTGAAAAAGTTAAGATCACCAGCCATACGATCCTGATGAATAGAGTGTTTTATGGTTGTTTTTCCTGTTTTCAGGTAAATATCCTGTTGTTCCTGACTTCGCATCAATTCCCCAGCTGTGACAGTTAACCCAAGCTCCTCAGCTTTTAGGATTAATTTTGCAAAGTCTCTTAAAAATTCTGCCTGTTGTTCTACTTTTGTCATCGCTCAATTTCTTCGTTATAAATTGTCAAATCGACTTCGTTGAAAAGTTCATCGAGTGCATTAACCTCCCTGATCCGGTTTTGAATGTCTAAAATTAGTTGCTCGTTCATTTTGCACCTCCCCTGTTTGTGTATTTGAATCCAAGTTGTTCGATCATATTATTGTTAATTACCCCCATCAAATAATCTGCCTGTATTGGGCTTTTAATTATTTCTTTCATAACCCGATGCTCGTCTTCCTCGATTTGATAGTAGTCCCATTTTTGTAAGTAGGTTTTGTCTGCCTTATCAAATTCAGCCTTCATTTTATCTATATCAGCTTTTGCCGAAACCTTTTCAACTGTTCCTATCAAAATGATCGTGAGCGGGGCGGCTATGGTGACAAAGATAGTGACCATTAAACCCATCATCCAGTAAATTGGCCTCATCTTTAAGTTTATGATTTCTTCGTATAGTTCGAAGTGCCTTTTTTCTTCATCACTCATAACTTAGTCGTTTAAATTATGTTACCAAATTTAACAAAATATTTTAACATTTAATTAATATCGTTTAAAAGTTTCCAGTTAGTTTCGATTGCACTCATGGGTGTTTGGTTAATTAATGTCGTTGAGAAGTTTAATTCTATCCAAATCCAGCAATTCACCATTGATGTACAGGTCTTTCATTGATCCACTATAAAAGTTCGTTGCATCAGTCCCAATATTCCAAGTCGTACCGCTTGCGGGCGTCCCTGCTGCCTGATTTGCCGTTCCTGACAAAACATTGTTGATATACATATTTGTCACCCCTACTGCTGTCGAGGTAATCAAAATGTTGTAAGTTGTGTTGATTGCTATTGATCCGGCTCCTGAATTGACGTAAGTTGATCCGTCTCTACTGAAAGAAAGATACCCCGACGAATTAACTTTTAATTTGACTTTTGTATTGTCAAAAATAAACCCACCTAACGCAATAGGATGGATTTGTGCCGAAATAGTTGTGATTCCAGTTAAGCCATTCATCCCGGTATAGACAATTTTTGAAGTCGTACCGTTGAACCAAGTTGCCCCCAAATTACTCGCTGGCGGAATAACCACCGTTGCCCCTGACACCGTTGCAGCGATGTTGTTCGTTGCGTCCCACCAATACCCAGCATTGACAGTGGAGATGTTTTGGCGGTTGATGCCTTCAGCGTTGAGATCGAGGACACAACCGAGTTGTACAAGAGATATATCATCATATAACATCGTTCCAGCAGCATTAACTAATCCAGAAAAAAACAAAGTTGTTGCCACGGCTGTTTGTACATTTGTATATTGAGTCCAGTCAGCCGGAGCAATTACTCCTGAATCATACCTATTTCCGTCATAAAATGCAGCACTGCCTAACAATATTTCACCACCTGTAGCAGTGCCTTTTTTCGCCCATGCACTAAAATTATATCTCCTGCCAATCACTGTTGCAATAGATTGATACCCATAACCTGGAGAACTATCATCAAGTGTTACCTGCATACAATTACCACTATGTCCACCCGCAACAGATGCTAATGTTGAATGCCACAATGTCCAACCAGTAGTAGTATTTGCAAAATCTCCGTTAGTAACTAGATTCACCCCCGTTGCCCCTCTATCCACCCCCTCTATCGGGTATTCGGCTTTGCTCTTACGTTGTAGTTCAGTTAGACCATCAGCGCCTACTGTAACAGAATTAAGGGCGTAATTCCATATGCGGCACATAGAGATGGAGCCTGCAAATGCGTATGCACTATTTGATAGTTTTGTGGTTGCAGCAGTATAATCCTGATTATCTGTAATTACTCCATTTGCAATACCGTCAACATAATACGTACCTACATTACCAGATTTAATATATCCAAATGTATGTTCTCCGTTCGTAATGACTGTTGTAGAAAATGTTAAGTCTGTGGCTGGAGCCTTCTGGACTACTAATTTATTGGTTGGATGGATATAAAAAGCAAATGATCCAGTTCCACCAACTAATATATATTGATAATCATTAGTTGTCTTAATTACAGCTTTTAGAAACAGACTAAAATCACCTGTCCCAAAGGCTGAGATAGCAGGAAGTGTAACATAATCACTACTTCCGTTAAAACTTAGCGACCGCCTGCCTGACCCCTGCCTATCGAGACAATTGTAGGTGTCTGTTGCGGTTCCCTGTACTCCCGAAACCAAATCAACATTAGGGTAACATTCGCTCAAAGGGAAATGAGCTACCATACCTTTTGAAAGCTCAGAAATTTGGTTTTGAGCAAAAATCCAAACCGTCAACAGGACTGAGAGAAAAATAATTGAAAGTGTCTTTTTCATATTCTAAAATTTAACAATAAACATAATACCATTTCCCATTTATAATTTGTACGCCCATCCAAGATGGGGGACAGTCGGTACACCAAACTCCCCATACGACATAATATCCGTCATACATTAACGTGCAATCTGTGCCAGGATACCCAAGATACACATCTGAGCCTTCGGTTATAAAGGTTGTCTGTCCATTATATCCATAACATGTAGTGCATGCTGCAAGCACGCTTGGATCACACGCCTCTGCTGATGTAATTGTTACACCATTCACAAGATACATAAAAATAATATCCCAAAGTCCGGTCGGTCGAGTACATTCCTGTTGACCATAATTCCTGAAATCGTCTAACCAATCCCCACCAGCCACAGCATAAGCTGGATCAAAATAAGTTGGGTTGGCATTTGTGAAAGCCTCATCTAAACATGTGCCTCCTGTAACAGCTAATACATCATCGAGACATAGCCCAGTAATTGGAAGTTTTTGAGCGTTTACATTAACCCAAAATAGTACAAATAATATCAGTAATCTTATTTTCATTTTGCTTGCATTTTAACTAATTGATTAACCATTTTTTCGAGTGATTCAATCCTATCTTTCAGTAATTTAATTTCTTCCTTTTGTTGAGCGGCAACAATTACTAATAGTTCAGGATAGTTGACCTCTTTTTTGCCGGTTACTTTGTTAATATAAACCACTTCGGGAACATACTTTTCAATCTGTTGTGCAATGCCACCAAAATGTAAATGATCTGTTTTGTCTGCTTTGTAAACAAACTTTCTGAAATCAATTTTTGAAGCATTGTATAAATCAGTTTTTAAAAAAGGTTTGATATTCTTTTTTAATGTGCTATCGGAAGAACTGCAAAAAGTACCTGACAGGGCCACATAACCTGATCCATCCCGTAACACTATCGTTGATGCTGTATTACTTGTCGTTGCGTTAGATGTGACCGTAAAGGTTGCGCCTGTTGATTGATTAGCTGTGAAAGTCTGTGATCCTGAAAGTCCTGAACCTGAGACAGCAAGGGTTAGGGTTGCATTATTTATTGTTCCGACTGCATACCCAGCTGAAGCATGATTTCCCCATCCGTACGCAGTTTGACCATTTGCGATATTAGCATGAGTATAGGTAGATAGGTGGCTTGTCATTGTTCCGCTCGCCTCGGCTCCAACCTCTGAATATGTATAGCTCGGCTTTGTCGATGCTTTTGCCCAAGCATAAATTGTAGGGTCTGTTTCGGTAGTTAGATAAGTTGAATTATCATAGCTTATTGTAGTGCCTGAAATTTTAATAAATCCAGTTCCGTTAAGTGCGGTCTGTTTTCCATTGAAGGTACTCCAATCTGTTGAACTTAAAGCCCCTCTGTTTGATGCTGAGGATGTGGGTACATTCAAGGTAATTACAGGCGTGGTTGTTCCGGTCGCTACGGTTGAACTCAAATCCGTTCCGGTAGTACCTAATGTTAGAGCTGCTACACTTGTCACTGTCCCGGCCGTTGAGGATGTCCCAGCCCCTATTGCAGTACGAAAATCGGAAGCCGTCTTTGCCGTCACGCTATTATCTGCATTGAGTTGGAGAAATGTAGTAGCAGAAGGGTTTGTAAGTGTGAACATCGCCTGACCTACGGTCGTTCCTCCCAGCGAAGTACGTCCGGTTGCTGCGACTAAGTCTGTTGAGCCTCCGTTCCATTGGTTGTATTTATCCCAGTTCGCATGATTGTCTGTGATTGAACTTCCCCATGCTGAGCCTGTTGAAACGACAATTCCAGCACCCGGATAAACTTTAGGCATGTATTCTTTTAAGGCCCTTTGACGACTTAGAATCGAAGCTGAAGCGGTATCTACAGCTAACGTCCACGTACTTGTCAATCCTAAACCACGTGAAACAGACGTCCAGTTTGTACCGTCTGAACTGTATAGATTGCCATTTGTACCCGGTACAGCGTATGTCTCTGTACTTGCTACCCAGTTTGTCCCATCTGATTTAATTATCTTTCCAAAAGTTGCCGAAGCATTTGGAAAAGTCGGGGTGCTTAATACAAAGTTTGTCCCATCACCAATTAGGATTTTTCCGGTAGTTGCGGTTGTTGGAAGCGTATAAGACGCCCATCCAGCGGTATTTGCACCTCCGCTTAATAATGGCTGATTGGCAGTGCCTAAGGGTAATTGGCCCATTTCATTTGTCGCAGAGGCGTATAGGATTCGATTAGCAACAAGAGAAAAAAGGTACTTAGCATCCGACCAATTAACTAAGCCTCTGGAATCTTTTGATAGCGCTATTTTGTTGGCCGCAGCCCCAGTCCTTATTATTAATGATTTAATGTCAATAAAAGCCGTGTCAATAGAACCTGAGCTATTACCAACTCCGTATACTTTCATAGCATCCACGCCTCCTATCCTAACGCCTGTACCGTGAGTTATCCCAACTCCCAACGGACTGAGTGGTAAATCTGCAAAATAATTAAACCCCTGATTGAGTCCGAAATTAAAGGCGTTAACCCCAAATTTAGGCGCAATAGTGAACATATTATCTTTTGATATTTTGAAAAGATTAACAGAATTCCCGGCATAGTCGTAAGACTTAAACCACTGATCATTAAGGAGTGGTTGGGTTAAATCCGGCACGTCTGTAAGGCTCAGGTAACTTCTTTCCTGCAAATGGGACAAACTGTCCGGGTCGTTCAATTGTCGATATATTGCCAGATTTGGCTTGTCTGTCAATGAGTTATACGATTTTTCATCTAAAACGCTCAGGCTGTCGTGATTGTTCAAAAGTCTGTATAGTCTCAATTTCCAATTAGTCACATATCCAGGATTTAACACGCTGTCATTTCCAAGTTTGAAATAAGCATCCGGGTGAAACGCAGAAGCTCCCAAACTGTGTGCCGTGGTCGTTAATCCGGCATGTGTAGAAAGTGCCTTTGCTGACGCTATGAGCGTAGTGTCAACACGAAGTTGTCCGCTTGCATTATATTTTATCGTTGTAGAATCTAATTTCACACCTCCCAAAACTGTCTTAGTTGCTACCTGTAAATCATAGGTATTTGACCCTCCGGCGTTTTGCCAGATTGATCCATTATAGTGCGCTTCGTCCCCGACTTCAAACACAATATCACCAGCCCCAAAATCAGTAGTTCCAGCCGTTAAACATCGATACCAATATCCTGCTGTTCCTGTACCGTTTGCCAGCGTAGGGGTGTTGGTTGTTGCATTCCACGTCCCCTGCCATCCGGTATTCATCGGTACGGCTTTGACCGTTCCGAGTGCGTCAACAATTTGTAGATAATATCCGTTTCGTGCCTTGTTTGTCAGCCGAAGTTTTGGAATGATTACAGTTGTATCAGATAAGCCCCCGGAACCATCGGCAATACCACGTACTTTGAAAAAATCCTGCCCATTAAATCCCATCGAAAATTGAAGGGTGTCTCCTGAGGCACTTCTGATATTAGGCATATCAGCTATTCTGACTTTCCCTGCATCTGCAACGGTGTGAAGCTTCCCAATCCCGACCGGAAGGCCAAATTCGATCAAATTGTCTTTTGAAACTTTTGCAACATTAACCAGATTCCCGGCATAGTCGTAAGATTGCCACCATGTATCATTTGGCATGATCCCTAACTGAGATAAATCAAAAATAGTAGCATGTCCCTCGTTTCTCACAGTATCCCCGTGCTGTTCGGCCGATGTAATTGAATCCCTCTCTGACTGAGACACATGATAAGAGCCACGGCCCAAAATATCGGTTAAGGAGGCGTGTTGTCTCTCGTCGAGATGTTGAAGTGAATCATGATCATTATTTTGTCTAAAAACTGTCAAATCCGGTTTTCCGTCCAACGATGAGTAGTTTTTTTCCTGAAGCGTAAAAAGTGAATCATGATCATTTAGTTTTCTGTTGAGCCGATCCATATAAATACTGAGATATCCGCTCATTAAAATTGAATCATTGCGGTACTTAACCAAACCCATAATGCTGTCAATCTTGTGCGTAAGCCTCCACACCGGGACAAAACCGGATTTTATAATACTATCTGGTTTTTCTTTATATTTCTGTGACGCCTGATATTTTGTCAGGAAGTCGGTAATCTTTACGGTGTCACCCGGTTGTGCTAACTTTATTGTATCCCATTTTGACCCCAGCCAAATATATAGAGAGGTATCAGCGGTTGAATAAATAAACCTACTTGTAACGACATTGTGAAAGGTAGTGTCAACAGGTTCACGGGCAAAACATGTTCCTGAGGTTAAGAAGATCAATATGAATAATAGTTTTTTCATGACTTTGAAATTATAATATATCCATTCGTTGAGGGGTCGCCAATATCCCATGAAAATGACTGAAGCAAATCACCATCATAGACAAAAATAGCATTTTGCATTGTGTGGTATTTTGTCGTTGCGTCAACTTCTATGATTAACCGGACTAAAGGATTGCTTCCAAAATCTTCGGCATAGTTGACTGTTTTAGTAGGATCTTCCGGGTCTGTCTGATCATCTTGATAATTTGTAACTCCCGGTGAAGCCTGTGCGGTGAACGGTATTTTCTTTGCATTTGGGTCGTTAGCATAAAGCAAAGCCGTTGCATATTTTTGGTAATTGGGAAAAGCCAGCGGATGAAGAAATTGAAAATTGTCTTGCCCTAAATACAAAGCCCTGCCATTGAAAACCGATTTGTAAATCACAGCCATTTTACCGGATGTTGGACACCTTCCTACCCGGAAGTCATCCTGAACATCCACATAAGTTGAGCCAGTACCTATAATCATATAAGGCACTCCCCAGAAATCAACAGCATAAAACCCTATTTCTTTTTGCCCTGATCCAGGGTTATTTGAATCAACAACAGCCACGGTCATCCGATATGTTGCCGGGTCATTAACGGTCTCCCGGGTCAATTGGAAAACATCTTTTGCTATCGTCCTCCAGGCGATTTGAACTCCGTATTTTGTGGCTATACTCATGAGAAAATCAATTCAATTCTTATTGCTAAATCCACAGGTGCCAACCCTTCAATTAAAACAGTCAACCCGTTACAAAGAATCCCAGAAAAAGCAGAGCTAAAAGGCTCTAAAAGGCGTTCGTCCGACCCGTCAATTTCAAATATATTGCACCCGGCTAATTTTCTGCCCGTCAAAGTGTGTGTTATCAACAAATTAACTGTTGCATTAGCAGCTAATACCCATCCAGTAGGGTAGTCGGTCGTCTCTGTTGCTCCCGCCACACGTGCGGCGACTGAATCAGACGCTGTGGTAAGGTCAATTGTATATACTGATTGCCCAATTGTTCCAAGTGCGGTAATTGCTGCATTCGATGCATTCGCCTGAGCCTTAACCTCGGCTAAAGCGTCTTCAACATTGTCTGCATCATAAAGAGTTCCGGTGTCTGTAATTGAAACATTTTCGGCTGTGGTTGCTGCGTCTATCGGAACGACTTCAAGTGTTGTCAAATCGGCTTTGAACCAATATAATACTAATCCTATTTTGACAAACATACCATCAGATCGGGAGCCGGAAGGTATTCCGGCTAAAACCTCAGCTTCATCAACCCACGCAACGCCTTCGTTGAGGTACCATTCATTTAACGGTCTCTGAGAAACCATTTTTTTTCCTATTAAACATTCTGTTCCTGTTGCCATTTTGTCAATATTTGAATGTTATATTATAACTCGAAAGTGTCACAGGTGATTTTATCGTATAGATTGTGAAATTCACCGTATTTTCTCCGATTGTAAAATCTAATGTAGTTACTGCAAATCCTGTGATTATCTCATCGCCAACAGCATCCAGAATACTTGAAAGGCTTCCAAATGCGGTAGGAGCGGCGTGGCAAGGACGTATTGCGGTGCCCGTGAAACTGACGGTATGGTCTTCTTTGACGGCCGTAATATCATCAATAAGTTTTACCTCAGTTTCATCCGGTGCGGCACTGGTGACCGATCCAATATACATAGGTGTACCTGAAATTGGTGGTGTTGTACTGCCTTCGCTCACCCCGATATTGTCTACATTGATACCGATTGCGTTTTTCTGTGTTAATTTCATGCTGATTTGATATGATGTGGAGCCTCCAAATCGTTCCTGTTCTATTCCTCCGGATTTGATGTATTGAAGATCGTTGACTGTGAACACATCCAAACTGGAAGCCATCCCTAACCTTGCCGCCATGTAATCCGGTATTGGTCCAGTTTTTAAAGTCCTGCCCGAAAAAAATACAGCTGATAAAATGGTTTTACTTTGTGAGCCATCAAGTATTTCACTCTCATCTGTATCGTTAGGCTCAGCGTCCACGGACTCAACAAAGAAATCCAGATACTTCCCGGTACTTTGCAGGATCGACCAATCAATAAATCTGTCGTCTAAATCAGACTCAATCCTGTCCAGATTTGTGCACTTTACGTATTTTAAAATACCACTTAAAAGCAAATAAGCTAAATCGGTAGTAAAAACAGGCTCGCTTGTTAAAATGAAAACTCCTTGAGTTGCTTTAAAATATACCTGTTTTTCATAATAAGCGGAATCTAAAGTCACTACAAAATTGGTATAATAGCGGTTATCTGCCGTTCCGTAATGTGACCCGGAAGTCGCTGAATCATCCCATTTTACCGTGAACGTTTCTATTTCTTCCCGTGTTATCGAGTTGTAAGATTTTAAAACAATATAATCATCTTGATCGCTGAAAAATTGAAGATATACCACATGGTCTTTCTGAAATTTCTGGTTATATGGCTTAATTAATCCCCCGGCTTGCTTGCGGTCAGCATGCAGGGTATTCCACATGTTCGGATATGTGTTCGATGTCGGAACATTCTTAAAAGTGATACTATTTAGGATCGAACTTGCTATCATGACAATATTATGTTACGTTCAATTATCGTTATGTCTGCTTTGCCCCCAGCATTTTTCTTTTTCAAATTTAATAAAAATCCGGTTATGCTGTTTCCTTTTAAATCTAATCCAAAATCAATATATCCAAGCTGGTTTAATTGCAACACCTCCAAATCAGCATTTGTAAAATCGACTGAAATAGTATGTTTCATCGGAAGGAAAATAGGATCGACTAATGTTGAGACTAAAATATCTGCGTTTTCTGCCAATTCCGTTACCCCGGCGTCATCCGAGGTAATCAATGAACTATATTTGTCGCTTTTCTGAAATGTCAGGTTACTCGCTTGTGCGTCCGCCCTTGTCATTCCTGCACTTATCCGGTTACCGTGCCTTAATAACATACGTGTCGGCGTGAAATACCTGTTCATTAAATCTTCTTTGAAAAGTGAAGTATCATCAATAACCGTGATTAACTCAGCCTTTTCTGGTTTCCAGTCGTGACCTGCCGTTGTGTCTTTTCTGGTTTTTATGATAAAATTATCGCTATCGCCTTTTGTGTCGGTCGATCCGTCTGAGGTATTAACAGGGTTTGAAAGGTTGTCCAATATTCCTTTTGTGTCCCCCCGGATAGGGGAGATGTTTTCAAACTTAGTCGATGTGCCCATGATCGAAGTACGCTGATTTGTCGTATTAGGCTCTGACCGTCCATTAACACTGAGATACTCGAATGAATCAAATCCCGACTTAATATCAACGGGTACCAACTCAGGCATAACCTGGGACTGGATGTCATATTTTGAAATTCTTGAACTAATTGGCGGATCGAAAACTATTTCAACATCCTGAAAAAAGTGTGCATAATCTTCTATCCTTATCCGGGGTAGGTAATCCCCAAATAACGTATAGTTTGTCTCGATTGAATACCCGACGTTCCAAAGTGCTTTGAGAGATGCAAACAAATCCTTAAAATTCAAGACAAGGGGGTTGTCGGTATTTGCCAACGTCAAACCTCTTTGGTTCATCCCATTTTGAATGTGTGCAAACCTTAACACGTTTTCAGCTGCATATTTTGTCCCGTCCTTATAATTAACATCCGTGCGTCCAAAAAAATCTGTGTAAACAGGGTATTGAACGTCTAAAATATGTTGACCAATACGCTCTATTGCTTCATATACCGGGAACCCTTCTGTTTGCGTAGCTGGAGAAGATGAGATAGATTCATTAATCATAATCTGTTGATTAACCATAAACGCTGCAATATCTTCTATGTTGCGAACCAATACGACAAGCTTTAAATCATTCCCAGCCGTTACGGTAACGCCATATACTGTATCATAATACGAATAATATTGATTAAGCCCTCCGAACTCATATACGACGGTTGTGTTTACTGTAGCTCCATTCGGGTCTGTTTCAATAATCTCAATAGCCCATGGAAATGTGCCTATATGTCTACGTGTAACAAGTATTCTGAAATAACATTTTATATCAAATGTATGATCAAATTTTGCTGAAAAAAATGGAGGTATCAGTTTAATGTCTGTAATTTGAGCCAAAAATGGAACTGCGTATATTTCTGTTGAGTATTGATTTGTAATTATATCTAACGGTATTGTGGTATAGCTGTCTGCACCCGGTTTCCTTTTTAGTGGATAATTACCGTCAATTTCCATATTTTTATTCAATTCTGCCCCATAATTGATGTTTGTTGCAGTATAGTATAATTTCTTTTTCAGGTCAACATCATTTGCCCCATATCCATTTATCGTAACTCCTCCGATGCTTACCAATTTTGTGATGTCCACATCAACATCCTGTCTGTTATCTAATTTCGTTTGAACAGAATTATTTACCGCCTTAACCCGTACCCCGAAAAAGAACCGACCAACTTTTACCGATTCGTAGAAATTGAAATTAATATCATAACGAGTTGGGAATTCTATATACTGTCTGCCATTTGCCGGGGTAGTAAAATCAAAGTTTTTCCACCATGAAATTATTAGGGTACATTTTGCGTTTAGTCCGTAAACATCAAAAAGGTTGCGTAGGAATGTGGCTCCATTTCCAACGAAAGTAAGCGAATCGCAAACGAATGAGACAAAGACGCCCCCGTTTTCAAGGTCTCTTTTAAATTCAAGAGTGCCAGACTTCCATTCCATCGGTTCCGGGTTGCAAATAATTTCATCACTGACACTTACCAATTTAAACTGATATTTTTCAGGTGTCCCGCTTACGATATTTTGAGGCCAATCGCTCATTTTAATTTTTTCTTAAAAGTCTATTAAGTATAATTTCTTGATGATTAGATGTTTTATGTCCAATTATCCTGTAATCGCTATCCATTATCCATTCTTTTTTATTTTGGATTGCTTTCTTAACTTCAACCATTTCATTCAGTAGTCTGTCATCTGTCTGATTCTTAACGATAATATTCCGGTCTTGAACCATTGACATTAGCCTTTCCGTTTCGGGATTACTGTAAATCTTTGCACCTTTGAATTTATCGCCTTCAAAATACGTGGCTTTGTCTGCCATAATTGCACCGCCACCGACAGGGAAAAGTAACTCACGTCCGGCCTCTCCGAAGATACCTTCACGCTCTGCTGATTTTGTCCCTTTTGCGTATTTCGGGATCGGACGTGCTGCGACCAATGCAGCCTGAACAGCCCCCATTGCTGCCAAAATAATCATCAAAGGCAAATTACCCTTTGCGTTCATTACCGATACAGCTGTACCTATTGCAATATCAAACAGTGCTTGTATTTTGGACTGTTGAGCCTGTTTTGTTTTAATCGCCCCGGCTTTTTTATCAAAGTCAGCCTCAATTTTTAATTTTTGCGCCTCGGTTAAATTCTTGTTTGAAAGTTCCTTTTCTTTTTTCTTTTCCAAGTCGCTCATTTCCTTTTCGAGCTTCATATTTTGCATCTCGAAAACGGCATTAATGGAATCCCTTGCTAAATCTATTGAAGCGTCCCGGATATCTTTATCTTTTTCTTTTTTGCTTTTTACATAGTCATCATCCAGTTTCTTTTTATCCTCCAGTAATTTCTCGCCTGTCTTCATCGCTTCATCCGCTGCCTTTTCCTCCGCCGTCCGTTGATCTTTGAGCAAATATTCAAGGTCTTTCGTTCCCTGTTCTTCGAGTTCTTTTTGCTGTTTGAACCGATCTGCAATAGCTTTAAGGATATCGTCCTGTGACTTAATTGTAATCGCCTGTTTCTGTAGTTCAATATCCTGATATTCTTTTGTGTCAGGTTTATAAAGTGCCTGTTTTGCGTTCAGGAAGATTATTTCCTGATTGATTAATTCTGCCTGATATCCTTTTTCATCAGTAATTCCGTCAATGTGTCGTTTATTAATTAATTCCTTTTCTTTTTTATCTAATATTTCAATTGTTGCAATTTTTTTATCAAAACTTTCCTTTTGTGACTTTTCGCTCTCTTTTAATATCTCATCAGTTCCAGTTTGTATCCTTTTTGCGGCTCTAATTTGGCGCCCTGCGCTTTCGGTTTTTAGTTCAATCTCTCTGGCAATAGCTTCTTGTAGTTTTTTATCGTCTGAATCCCTTAACTGTCCTGAATCTTCTTTTAATTTATTTATTGATCTTATATTTATAACAACTAATTTTTGATGTGCAATTTCTGCATCTGCTGTTTCATTTTCAAACTTTATAGCTTCTTTTAATCCACCGATTCTAACTGTCAATGATTTTGATGAATCAGCATAAAGTAACATAGCTTGTTTTATTTTATCATTTGCCTCTGCACGTGGAACTATTAGTGCACGTTCGGCATCTTCCATTTTTTGAATCTGTAATGTATATTTTTCTGCTGATTGTCCGGCATAATCCATCCTTGCTCCGAGTGCTCCCATTGAGGGGCCAAATGTTGATAAAATTGCAGTCCAAAATGGAGATTTTGATGGTTTGTCAAATGATTCTGTCATTTTATCTCCAGACTTAATCAATTCACCAACTAACACAGAAATAGACGCCTTAAATCCTGAAAATTTACGCTCCAGCATTTCAACTCCTTTTTCTGATTTCAAAAAGAAAGCTGCGAGCGGTGCCCCAATTGACATAATTGCACCACCTACCCAAAGGCCAACAGGTCCAAATGATCCAAGTTTTGTAACTAACCCTTCCGCTGCACCCATTGCTGATCCTAATGGCCCTGGAAGTTCTGCGATAACGCCCTTAAATTTTCCAAATGCTTCACTATAATTTCCAACATTACGCTGATGCCTATTTGTAGCCTCCTCTGCCTTGCCTATTTCACGGCTTAACTTATTTATCTCAGCTGCACTTGATTTTGTTCTTACCTCTGATTTATCATATTGATCTGTTAATTCTTTTAGCCTTTGGCGCATCCGAACAAGTGAAGTTTCTGCCAGTCCTTCAGCTTTAATCTCATCCATTTGTGCTTTAGTAGCCGCCTGTAATGCAATTTTCTTTTCAAGTAATGGTTTAATCGAACCATTTTCAACAGCTGTTAACTTTTCAGTAGTTGATATTAATTGTTTATCAATATTCTCTTTTTGTTTTGAAATATCCGAAGTAGCTTTTTGCGCTTTATTTAAATCTTCTGTTGATTTAGTATTGTCTTTTATTACCTTGCTTCCATTTTCTAATATTTGAATCATCTTCAAATAATTAGCAGCCATCGTATTTAATGAACTATCAACAGCATTTAATTTTGTATATATCGCATCGAGTTGAGCAATTTCGTTAGAATTAGCCATTATCGTTATGTATTAGTAGGTATTTCATTTAACCATGCAAATTCTCCATACAATTCAAGTGCTTTTGAGTTATAGGTTATAGCGGCGTCCTTTTCAGATTTGAAATATCCAAGACTGATATTCTTGTAATTTATTATAATTCTTGCTTGATAACGATTATCTCTCTTATTCCATGTCACGCCTTTATATTTAGATGAACAATTTAATCGAGGTTTTTGATTCATCATATTTTGTGAGCGTGTACATGTTCTTAAATTACTCCTTTGATTGTTTAACCCGTTCCCATCAATATGATCAATCTCTAAATCCACTGGAGAGCTCATAATAACTCGGTGCATTTTAATTATATTAATTCTTTCATTGATACATACACCTCTTTGTGCATAAACTGAATTACCCGCTCTTGCAGCATACCACTTCCATTTATTTAAGAATTCATAATCTTCGTCATCAACTATTACAACAATCCCACGTGTTAACTTAATCTCTTTCATAATTCCCAGATTTAAAATTACCAGTACAAAAAGAAATAGGAAGGGAGTACTGGTTTCCCTTATCGGTGGGTAATTACTTCCACCTATCCTATTCCAAAGATAATTAAACATATTCATTTTCTTCTTTGTTTTGCGATTTCATTCGATCATCTATTGATTTTTTCATATCTAAAAAAACCACAAATCTCATGCTTTCGTCAAGCGATCTATTTACAGCCATAAAATATGAATTGAAAATAGCAATTATAGATACCTGTTCTTTTTCTGAGATATCCTCTACCGGAAACATCTCATTAAATTTATCAATTTTATGTAATCCCCAATCATTGAAAGTCTTTAAATCGTCCGGTGTCTCAATCTTAATACCTGTGATCCGCTCAACCTCTGATATCACCTTTCCAAGTTGCGGGCTTTCGGTGTAGTCTTTTTGTAAAATGATCTTCCATGCGTTGATTTTGGCTTTTAACCCGAACTCGATTTGAACAGCTTTATATAATGCTTCGTAAATCTGTAATTTTCGGTATTGGTGTAATTTGTCAAACTCATCCTGAAGGTTTGAAGCAGTTTTGCCACCGATGGCTTCAAAAATCTGTTTAGCCAATGATTCCAGTTCTTTGCGACATAGAAATAACGGGATGAACCAATATTTTTTTAGGACATTAGCTGATTTTGTAGCATCCAAAAGGATCACATCTTTGAGCGTTATTTCGTGAAATGGTTTTAAAATCATTGGAATACATTTTTATAATAATCATCAATAATTGATTTATCGTTTACCTCCTTCGCTTTCGGCTGGTTTTTTGGACTAATCCCGAATATTGATCCATAATTACCAACCAGAAAATTAATCTTCGTATCATCCGAAGTAATAATGTAGTCTTTTTCGGTTGGCATAGTAAAGATCATTCCAGCCTGAAAATCTCCCCGGTCAAAAAGATTTGGTTTGCTTTTACCTTTCCTTTTTGCATAAGCACGGCTCAACAGTGGTGACTTTGTGCGGGAGTGGATCAATGGCTTATCCTGCGAATCCAAAGAAGAAAGCATCTGGGATTTATTCATGTTCAGCATGATATTCTCATTTGATTCAATCACCCGGATAACGTTATCTTTGAACGCTGCCATATACTGATTGCTTCGTTTCTGTATGTCAAGGATTCTGCTCATTGGATTTTACTGATATAAAAAAAGGTGCTAAATCTCTCGTAGCACCTCTATTTTAGTTTAAACCGTTTCTGGCTTTGGTTTCTGTACGGGAATTTTCACCCCCAAAACTTTTGCTATTTCTTCGGGTGATTCCGTGACGTTTCCTTTTAATCCATTTTCATAAAAAACTAAAAAGTCTTTATACGACCATGTCGAAAAGTCAACATCAGTAGTGTTCACGTGTGTGTTACCAAACTGTGCCATTATACAGCTACATTTATGACCTGTGAAAGATAAGTAACAACAGATGTTTCAATCTTCTCTGCCTGAATTTCAAATGATCCAGTCATCGGTGTAGTCCCGGTAACGTAGACAGTCAAGGTATATACACCAATTGCAGCCCCGGCAGCTGAAACAATAGCGATTACAGCCGTGTTGTCGGTAGTTGTAGAAACTACTTTCCATTCTGCCGAAGTGGTAAATCCAGCGTACGGCAAGCCAGTTACCCGGTGAGTAGCTTTGACGGTCAAGGCTCCAGCGTTGTAAGCTGAGGTAACCTCGATGTTAATACCAACAGGCACTAACTCTTCAAGTTCCCTGCGACTAAATGCCGTTTCGGTGACTTCCTGACCTTTCATCTGATCTATACTGTCCAGCATGATATCAAACGGACAGGCTTTTTGTTTACCGTCCCCGCCCGGCTTTGGAATACCGTAGTTAACAAACATTGCGCCTGAAAACCCGATAACATTCCCAGACGTGTCGAAACAATGCAAAAGCGTTCCGTTTGCCAATACGAAAACAAAATCATAGTCTTTGCCATCAGCTGCAAACCATGTGCGGTAATCTCGGTAAGACATAAAGCCGTAGCCAGTGCACTCCCACGCAAAGTCTTTAGTTTTTTCCTTCATGCCGGTATTGGCGGTTGTAAATTCCGGTGCTGTGGTTTTGTCCTCAATTCCACGGCGTAGGTTGATATAAGTACCCACAATCGCTGCGGAAGTTGCTGGGCAAATGTGGGCCGCCCATCCAGCCGCAAGCTTAGCATTTGATAAGGTAGTAGTCGTACCCGGTTCGAGAACTATTACGCCCTCAATGTCAGGCAGAAACCCTTTTGAAAGTCCATTTCCTGAATATTTTAATGTTGTCATAATTTTAAAGTTTTATTAATAATAAATTTTCAAGTTTTATCTCAATAGCAGAAAGATCATCAAATGATCCGGCATCATTTCTTAACCAAAACGGATGATCGTTAACGTTATATACAAATGATGAATTTAAATTGATCCTGTCATGATAATCAAGTTCTGAGAGTAAAATATCGAAAACAGGGTACAGAATCGAATTAATACTGTTCGTGTATCTCTTCGCTGTATCATCATCTGCATTTGAGGGAAAACAAATAAAAACTCGGGGAGAAATAGTATATAAATATTCCTCTATCCACTTTTGTTCATTTTCCCCTTGTTCCCACACAAGCCAGATTAAAGGGTATTTTTCCAGTTGGTTCATATCTTTAATCTTACATAGTTCCATAAGCTCAAAGTATGTACCATATCCGTAGTAAGGTTGTAATACGTTAGTAGGATCGTATTCTGTCCGTACCGCCGTGACCACCTCGCCGAATATTGCCGGAAAATCCCTAAAATCTGCGCTCATATTCCAAATTGGTTAATGTTCCATTGTGGCGTAAAAATCCAGTCAGGATAATCTGTTTTGTTTGTAAAAAGAAAATTGTAAGCCGATGGATCGCAATTAAATACATATGATATATTGTCGCCTTTTATAGGATGATCAAAAAATCTCTTGTAATTAGGCGGGATAATACCATACAATATTCTCATACGTTCCCATGCAGCACACATTTTATTGACGGATGAAGCCCGTGTCCCCTTAATGGTCTGGGTCAATGCAACACCAACACCGGAAAGATGTGTGACCTCTCGCTCAACATACTTGTAATAAGTATAATAAGCTATTAGGGATTGTTTTGCAGTGTTTTTCAGCCCTTCCCATTTTAAAGTTACGGTTTCCCCTCCGTAGTCAAGATCAAACTCAGCCCCGTTAACCAAATCAATGTAAATTTGAGTAACAGGTACCCCGCCTTCTCCTGTACAGTCGGCAATAAGCAAAGAATACAACTTATACCCAAGTAATTCAATCAGAATTTCCTTTTCATACTGAGTAATAGCCTGAGCAATTGCAGTCGCATTCGAGTTTGTACCCGAAAGGTTCGGAATGTTAATCTCTCCAACAAAATATGTGCTATCAATAAATGACATAGCTTACTTTTTTACTTTCTTTTTTACCTTCGGTTTTGCAACCCTTTTTACAGGTTTTTTAACCGACTTAACAAACTCGCTTCCATCGTTAGGTTTTGCAATACCTATCTGACAGAATAATTCTGCAAGTCTTCCTGTTACAATCTTTCTATTTTTTAAGATAGCTTCCATTTTAGTCGGCTGCTGTTGTTGTTACGCGTTCCCAGTCTGTATCACCTTCTGCATGTGCCACTTTGAGATAAATCTTTCCAGCTGTTGACACATATACAGAACCGATAGCATATGAGTCTCCTCCATCTGTCACACGAATGGCATTTCTGGAAGTTTGAGTTCCGGTTTTATAAACAGTTCCATTTGAAAATGTTATCTCAGAGCCGTAAGCACCATCTCCTGATTTTGTGAGCAAAATACCCGTATCAACAGTTCCCCCATTCACGTTTAAGGTATAACCAGCGTTAATATTAGCATCAACAAGATCCATCCAGACTCCATAGGCAGTTGCAGGGTGAAAATCTCCTTCGATGGTAAATAATCCAGCCGTTACAATACCTCCGGTATTATTGCCCCCTAAAATAGTCTTTCCAGAGATGGCAGTCATATTTCCGGTTGAATTAGCTCCAGAAACTAAAGTTAAATGAGATTGTAATCCGTAAGCATCTAAAGCATTTTTACCCATCGAAACACGTGGAGCAAAACCAACAAGTTGCAAATTTGGTTGATCTACTGTTGTGTTAGATACTTTTGCATAACCACCAATCAAAGACACTTCTGAGCTTGGATTCGTTTCACTGACTAAATTAATTACGTGAGCTAAATAACTTGATCCTGTTAGTGCTTTAACAAGTGCCGCAGCATATGTCCCCATTGAATAGGTTCCAGTCTGAGAAAATGAATCAAATCCGGATGCTGCACCTGCGGATGTTATATCCCATCCAGATGAGTTAATAGCAACAGTATTTGAGTTACCTCCAATCGTTACTGCTGCATCTGTCGATCCTGTGCCTATATTCGTAGCAAAATTAGAAGATGCATTCAAATTAACTGCTGCACCTGTGATGGTTGCTCCTGCTGTTCCGGTTATCAACCCGTTCGAAGTAATTGCACCGATTCCGGTCATTATACCCGTTGTACCAATAGCCCAATCACTCGAAGCGATCGCAGTCGTTCCATCGGTTGAACCGAATACCACGGGACCAGTCGAACCAGCTCGATAAACTGTACTTGTTGCGGCTGCATCGTCGTCTTTAGAGGTAACCGTTACTGCCCCTGCGGTTGCTCGTGAAATAGTTAACGTTCCAGAGTTGGCCGGAATATCATAAGCGTTGGCCGTTCGTACAGTAAAGGTTGTAATCTTCGTCTGCTGGTCAGTTCCAGTTGCTACGAATGTTACCTTTAGATAATTGTAATTAATCGGCGATGTACTTGTGATATCACCATCGTTGCTAGTAGTTGTCCATGTTATCGGAGTACCAATCTGAACCCACGAACCGGAAGAGGTTACTTTTCCATAGGCAGTAATAGCTACATTAGGAGTACCTGTAACAGTCGTCAGTCCGACCGTGAAAGTTTGATGTTGCATGTACTTCTGTAAATTGGTAATCGTAAATGTAACAGTCTGGCTTTCATTGATCGTATCGCTTGCATTCAGAGTAAAAGGGCTCAACGTGGTGTAACCTGTTGAAATCCTTAAGCTCCTATCTGCCGCCATGCTGAAAATTGCTGCAAAAATCAGCACTAAAATGAGTAATCCTTTTTTCATTGGATTAAACTTTTACAAGTGCGTTCCAGTCGGTGTCAACAGTCGCAGAGTAAACAATAGCAGCCTTGTCACGTACAGCAAAAGCCACACGGATTTTAACTACAACGGTTTTTTGGCCTTCTGTTAAGTCGGTTCCATTGTAACCAATCTCTAAGGTCATTTCCTTGCGCTTTCCGATCAATACCTGTTTGCTGTCACCAACAAACATCGTGTCTGCCGTGATTCCGGTGCTTTCAAAAATACGCAAACCGCTCACATAAACAGGACGTCCAAGCGTGTCGAATGTAATCCTTCGGTCGCTGATTGAGTTGTTCAGTAGGTCTTTCAATTGACCAAGGATCAACCTCTCCTGAGGGTTCATAACCACAAAGTCAGGCATGTATTTGTTTGCCCGAACTTCCGAAGCCATAAGATCAATAAGGTCAACCATATTTGCCCCCGGGATTGCGGCGGCGTAAGCGCTGCCGGAATAATCAGTATGTTTATTTGCAGTTCCAAGCCCTGCCAATGCAGTAGAATCGTCTCCTGCTGTTCCAAGAATTTGACCGTCCACGTTATCCTGAATCTTTGAGGGGAATACCATTGCGATTTCGTCCATTGCTTCAGGAAGATCGTCGAGGGTTTCTTCTGATAAGGTTCCATAGGTGGCAATAGTGAATGCTTTGAATTCGACAGTCTTAAGTAAGAAGCTGGATTGAGTTGGTGCACTACCTTCTGTTTTTGTCCCGGCTCCATCAGAGTAGGAATAAACAACTAATACCGACATATAAGGACGGGTGATACCTTTCGATGGCATCCACTCCAATACGTGCGGGTAGATAGTCAGCGGAATGCTTACCCTATTGGGGTCAAGTTCAGTTAACCGAACTGTTGCTACGTTAGTTTGAACGATAGCACTTTCCAACATGTCCACAGCTTTCAGGGTATAGACCGGAGTAGTTTTATTTCCTTTTTCAGTGAAATAATCCTTCAATGAAAGACGTTTGCCGTTGTCGTCGTTTTTCTCAACTAAGATACCGGCTGATTTTTCCATGATGGCTTCTTCGATAGCCTCACGGAAGGTTTTTACTGTACCTTTTTTCCCTTGCGGTTGAGGGGTTTCGTTGATAGCCTTAATAGCTGCGGCATTGTCTGCGGTAGCTTGCAAAAGTTTGTCAACACTGTCTTTCAGTGCTTTCATTCCGGCGTTATCCAAACTCTCTTCGATCTTTTTATTGATCGATTCGATCTTTGCGTTCAGGTCTTTTATTGTCACATTTTCTTTTTGTGAATCTGTGATGAGACCTTTAATTTCATCCAACAAAAGTTCTTTGTCGGTTTTTTCTTTTTCTGCCATTTTGTTAATTTTTTAAATGTGTTAATAAATATTTAAAGTCGATATGAGTGGATTGCTCCGGCTCTATATTGAGTGCCTTGGTTGGCGGCTCGTTCTTTGTTTCTTCGATTGGCATTTCTTCAATGGTCATTGTTGGGGTTGCAGAGTTACTACCAAGCGGAACGGCTGACCCCTCAATACATTTTGCTTCGAGTACATACCAGAAATAACCTCTTTCGTCTGCTCTCTCCTTGTTGGCTATTTGAGGATAGTAAGTATTCCAAGCTGTGAACTCGTTAGGGTATTCTTCGTCATTGATAGCCATATCAAGTTTAACATACCTCATCCCGACCGAATGATTTCGTACCCATCCATTTTTATACTGATTTAGCATAAATTCATTTCTCTTTCTTTCGATGGTTGAATCGAAAGTCAGTCCTTCGGTAACTCCAGAATATTTATACCCAAGCTCTTCCCATGTGTAGGTACGGGTGTATGCTTTCAAGTTCTTCCCATCTGAGATAATTTTTTCAAATTCCATTTCATGTTCCTGAACGTGCATCATCATTTTGTTTTCTGCCAGACTTTTAGCCCAAAGTCCCGGAAGGTGAACATCGTCGTGGCAGTCCATGAAATTAGTAGTATTGATAATCACGATAACTTTAAGAGTGTCAGGCAAAATTCCTTCAATTGGCGGGTCTGCCTTTTCTGTTTCGAATAGCTTCTCATGAACTATCATCGGAGCCATAGTAACACAATCAGCATATTTTGTAACGGCTTTTTTCTGTGCTGTCAATTGCTTTTTATTCTTAAACAGAAAATCAAACATCTCTTTTCGAGTGCCAAACTGTTTATTTCCATAGTTAAAATTTTCCATAGCTTATTTTTTTAGGTATTTGCCCCGCTGTTTCTCTTTCAGTTCCCTTATCTTTTCAATCTCTTCCTTGGATAATTTTTTCTTGCTCATGGTAGTATGTTTTGTGTTGCGTCCGCCGCAACTGGTTTTATTTGTGTATTTGCTTCGCCTCTTTGATATTTGTATAGATCACCTCCCAATGCGCCCCCAACAGGTTCAAGACCTATTAATTCACGGTACTCATCCCATACTATTACATTGTTGTTATAAGCTAATTCGGCAGATTTTGAGTTCATACTCAAAGCCATTGCCTTTTCCTTTTGTGCTTCTTGCAATGCCTGAATATGGGAAAAATCTGTACGAAGTTCAAAGCCGTAATTTCGCATCCTTAACCGATCCGTATAGTATTGATCTTCATTTTCTACAATGGGAATAATAGTATCCTGATAAAGCCTTCTGACTGCCTGCGACTGGTTTTCAAAGGTAGCTCCCTGCGTGAAAGTTTTGTAGAGTTCCGAAGGGATACCAAAACCGTTTGAGATAATCATGGCATTATTTGAAAACTCCTTATAAATTCCAAGCTCCTCGCTATTCATGATCGTTTTAATAAAATCAATATCTGAATAGCTGATTAAATATTGCTTTTGATTGTCTTTTAACCCGTAATCAGATTTGAAAGTATCATCAATTTCTTTCTTTGCGGCTGGATTAAGAGGTATTTGCGTTCCTGTACCGTCTTTGTTATTAGCTTTAATAATCCCCTGCATTCCTCTACTCTTCAAGATGACGTTCATAGCCTCAAAAGCTAATTGAGTGTTGGTAATTGGATATCGAAGATTTTCAAGTCGGGATGATCCAATGATTGAATTACCAATATCAGATGTGTTAATGTCGTTAAAGTGGATTATTTTATCAGGGTTAAAATCTTTTACCGGGTTGTAATTCGTTAAGCTGTATTTTTCAATAATACCTTTAATTTCAATCTGATCGTAGATTTTACCTGTCTGCATTACCGTAATCCATTCAGACGGTAAGTTTATCATTGTCTGCACCGTGGTAATATCGGTATCAAAATTATCCAATGGATTATTAAGATAAACATAATTATTCCCAAAAGTGAAGAACATGAACGTCCGCTCATAGTTAAACTCCTTAACAGATTGAAGCGGATTAGGACGTTCGATAAAAAGCTTGCGTGCATTTTGTACCCCTGTTTTTTTTGAACTCCATTGGATTTCTTTTCCGTCAAGATCGACAAGATATTTTTTTCCGTTCGCTGCGGCATTGGCTAAAATAGAGATACAGCCATTCAAAACGGGGTTTTCAGCAACTGCCCTGCGGTATTCATGTGCATTTGTGATAGATAACCATGCAGGCTTATCAACTAAGTATTGATAATTGTAGGTATTAATAGCATTCCGGTTGATATCAGTCTTTCCTCGGAATAGATTTATGAGCCAATTTTGAGGCCAATCAGACATACCTAATTATATTTGTTCACGCAAATATAAATAAAATTTAAATATTAAAATAAAATCATGCCAAATATCATTTTTAAAATATGTTGTACAGCAGGAAGCTATATGTTACACAACATATTTTTGGAATAGGACATAAAAAAACCGGATCATCAGTCCGGCAAAAAATACAGAAAAGTACTCTGAATTTTTTTAGTTATAGTCTCTTGTTCCGTTCAATAAATCCCGTTCAAAGTGTTTTGTGGCTCTGATATTGCCATACCCTCAGAATCATAATACCACGGTTTATCTTCAATTCCTGTTACAGATTCGATATGCACCCAATATTTATGTCCGTACCAAGTTGATTTTTTGGTCTCAACCACATACCCTTTCGGATATTTCTTAACTCTTACTTTAGGAAAATTTACCAACCACATGGTTTTATTTTGTTTGTTGGTTTTCGATCATTTCGTTTGAGTCTGCTTTCACTGGCGGTTTGCTGTGACCTGGAAATAGTTTCATAGTTTTATTTTTTTAGTAATCTAATTTCATAACCAAAATATTCAGCATATTTTACCAATACGCCAAACGGGATCTTTCTTTTTTTTGATTCATACCTACTTAGAGTAATTCCATTAACTCCAATATATGATTTTAGGTGCGATTGATCTATTTTCCGATCCTTCCTAATCTGTATTAAACTGTCTAATATTTCCATCTGTATATTACTGAGGGCTAATTTTTATACAAATGTAATAATATATTTTAATCTACTGTATTATTGTCAATTATTTTTAAAAAGTCCGTGATATTTTTCTAAATAAGCAGCCAACCCAGCCAAAGAATCCGGTGCGTCATCTTCTTTTGTCGATGTTTTCATTAGTTTAGTGACCTGATTAATAAATTTTTGCAGGTCAGGCGTTGGATTTTCAGGGAAATAAAAGTACAGTTTGATCAATCCGGTATTAGCCAATATTCTTCCCATCTTATTAGTCTTGGCAAACTGTCCAAATACCTCAACATTTGGTATTAATTCCCTGATCCTTCGCCCAAAATAAGCACCAAAACTATTAGATTCAACCACTAACTTATTGATACTATGTTCTTTTACTTTACTTTGAACCTGTCCTTCCTGAACTGTAAGGTTGCTTTGATCAAAAATCGCATCAACTAAATACACTCTATCTCCATAGACCCTGCAAATTGGCATAGCAAAATAGTCTTTTCCTTCATCTGCTGTATCTGCAAAGGCAATAGTGAAATATTCCATGTCTTCAGAAAATTCCTCATAAGTTTTAAGACTACTAATCGGAAACACCTTAGTTTCATCGTCCGAAATAGCTACACAATGGTAGTTGGCCTGAAATATCATCTTAGTACGGCTGTCAACTTCCATACGGTGTTTTAATTTCAAATACGCTTCTTTGTTCATCATGTCCGGGCAAAGCATCTGATCTGTTTCTGCGTTGTAAATTGGCATTGCTAAAATAAACCATTCTCCTGGTTCTGTCTGTTCGAGAATAATCTGTGGGTCTTGCTCACCCCAAATCGTTGCACAAAATATTTCTTTTACATCACCGCCAAAAGCGGCGTTCCGTGAAGAAAAAGTACCCGACAACCAAACCCATAACTTTGAAAGTGCATTATCAGAAAGAGCGACTTCGGCATCTTTAATAAGGTCGTCCATAATTCTAATAGTTGCACCTTTCCCAGTAACTCCACCACCAACCCCAACGCCTAAATAATTAAAATGTTGCCCTTCGAGTGCCCATTTCTGGAATGAGGCGTTACCTTGTTTTATTTTGGTTTCGGGGAACACGTCTGAATAAACTACCTGAGATTCAATGTTTTTAACCTCACTGATTCCATCCCGTGTATATCTGGAAAAATCTGAAGCCTGCCCGTCTGAGTGTGAAGCGGTGATTATACGTTCTTCATTGTTTTTTCCGAGTGCCCATTTTGTAAAGTTTACAAGCGTGCGGCTGTTGTGTGTTGGGATTAAATCACTACCAGCCAAATACATTCCCCCTTCAACTTCTATGCAATTGCCAATAACCAAACCATGAGACTCAATTGATTTTATAAAAAACTTATACTTATCTGTTCTATCAGCGGTGATTTTGTTGGTAATCCTTTTCTGCTTCCTTTCTAATTTAAAAAAATCATCGTCTTTATTAACCGTGAAAAGTATCCTTATTTTTGTTCCTACCGATACACCATACATTTTTGCATCATATTCTTTTTTTCGTGCCTTAATTCCAAGGGTACGGATTAATGTATATACATCACTTGCAAGCACCCCCTTCATCTGGCAAAATTCGGCATTTCCCCTGGAATCACAACACCCATCTGTATCCATCAATCCCCTTAATAATTCCATCCTTTGTTTTTTTGAAGATAGCAGGTATTGGAGTGGGATGTGTTTGTTTTTAAGTAACTTGTTTTCTTTTAATACAGACCTCATCCCGTTT
>Ga0172381_10001476_pt1 | contig 27554 bp, 17 predicted proteins | sample Leawel6488metaG_FD_119754 | JGI IMG/M metagenome (GOLD analysis project Ga0172381, IMG submission 119754) | Leachate microbial communities from a municipal landfill in Southern Ontario, Canada - Leachate well 64-88 metaG | ecosystem: Engineered > Solid waste > Landfill > Unclassified | place... | reverse complement strand
TGAGTGACGCACAACCCCGAAAGGCTGAATTGCCAATGCTTGTTAAAAGCTCTGGCAAAACAATCGATTCAAACATAAATGATTCATGGGTAATATAATCAGGGGAAAAGACATAATCAGCAATTGAAGTCACTGGTAGTCCATTATAATACGAGGGAATTTCAAGTGACGTTATACTCCGATTATTAGCGGCTGTTAACTCATATTCAGTTCCATCATTAATTAGCGAAAAAGTCATCTCTAACTCAGTAAATGTCGCCGAATAATATTGATTTTCGTAAACTTCACTTAACTCTGGATACCAACCCGAAAATGTGTAAATTGTTGATCCGCTCGCTTCCTTTGTTGGAGTCGGTCCATCATAGGAGGGAAAAGTGCCAGGTTCGACATCATAATCTATTTCGAGTATCGTCCCTTCATCGACCTGCCAATACACACGATATTTATCTAACGATTCTTCGTGTGGCGTACACGTGTAGGTGATGACAATACTTTCAATTGTTACAGGCTCATCATCTGCCCAAAATTCAACAATATAAGGCAAGCTTGTAAAATTTAGTGTGACGCCTGAATCAAGCGTGTAATCAAAATAGTTCCATTCATCATAACTGGCATAAAGTGTGAGTGATCCCAAAGTGGAAAAAGTCGCAGTCACACTGGTGATCGATGTAATTTGCGAGAGGTTATAGATTCCGCCCCAGGCGGCAATTTCTAAATGGTTACCGGGACTCGCTTTGACATCGTAATATTGAAATTGTGTGTAACGGATAGTGTGTTCAACTGAGACATATTCACTGGAGGATGTCGGTGCATTGCTCGCATCCATTGTTAAGACATAGTCGGGCATCGGAGCCCCCTCAATACCAGTTGGTATTTGTGTCTGATGAGTAATTAGTCCAAGAGTAAAAATCGCCAAAATTGAAAAAAAACACCAAGCAAAACTAGGCTTCCTTTGTTTATTATTCATCGTATATTTTCCTCTACTTTTTTAGTATAACGCATGCAATAAAAAAGAGCTGAAAAGTTTTGATAAATTATTCACATTTTTTACAATAATGCAAAAGTGATATCAATTGTTACTAATTAAAGGATCATCTTGTCGATATAAACGGCGCGAAAATGGCGGAATAAATAGAAATTTGAAAAGGAAAATAGCACGTTTAATAAATGTTATAAAAAATAGCAACGTTAGCAAATAAGTTTATTTATTCGCAATTAACTTTTTATCCCGCCACTGATGCTTGAAATTGCCAAAAAGCAGCATATTTGTAATGGGAAATTCAACAAGTAATATCGTCGTAGCTAAACTTCCTAAATAGAACAAGATTGTCCATAAACAAATAAACAATATTGTTGTTTGATCAAACACTGTCGGACGGGGCATATATTCGTAGATCAGTCGGATGAGAAAAACATGGACAAGATATAGCGGACCACTATACTTTGCAATCCGGGATAACGATTTAATTAAAGAAAACCGCGCTAAAAATAACGCGAGTAAATAATATGAAACTACACCAGCGATTGAACCTAATATACGGTAGAAAATATCAAGAAACGAACCATTTAAACCACCAAGCCAATCGGGGAAAAAACTTAAAGCAATGATATAAGATGTCGTAGAAACAACAAATAGTAAAATGCGGATAAGTTTTAAATGTTTGTAGTTTTTGTAATACGGCGTAAAGATACATAGGCTAAAGCCAATAAAACTTAACGGGAGATAATATAACAATTGATTGCTAGCTAAAGTAGCAGGTCCTAATTCCGGTTGTTGATAAATATAAACAAAAACTTGAGCATACGCACTGACACAAACAAGAGTGAGCAAAAACTTAATTAGATCCCATTTTAGCCCCGGTTTTTTGATGATTAAGGTCATAAGATAATAAACAATCGCGATGAAAGCATTGATGAAAAACAAAGTCAGAAAGAACCAATAAAAAGTGTCGGTTCTTAGATATAATTCATTCATCCAGTAACTAAAATTAAACTCAGCGAAGCGCGGCAATAAAAAGATTGAGAGCACGGTGAACAAATAGGCGGGAAATAAGTAGGTTGCGATCAGTTTAAATAAATAAACGCCAAGCTCTTTAAGGGTTTTGCAGCGTTTAATAAAATAGCCACTCGTAAAGAAAAAGAGTGACAAACTAACGCTATAAAGGATTGTAAAGCCAAGCGTATTAGTGAATCCAACTACATAGTAACGCTGTAAAACATGACCAAGAAGAACAAAAGTCATCGAAATCACCCGCAAAAAATCAAAGTGAATTAGTCTTTTATCATCAGATTTTTGTCTTACTTTCATAAATTAATTATACGTGATTCATCTTATTAAGTAATATCAAAAAAACTATGCAAGGTAAAGGCGTAGAAAAATAATATGAACTACAATAATTTTAAAACCCAAAAGTCATTTATTTATATTTTTTTTGATGAATATCGAGCAATGTTGCTAATAACGATCCAAGTGTAGATATGAAAGAAAGTAGCGCCAGTTGATAAAAAACTATTTGATTAGACTTAATTAGCACGCCGATGATGAGTAATGTTAACGAGATGATAAATAAAAGAATTGGGACGATAAAAAGTGAAATAAGTTTTTTTGCAATAAAAAGATAGATAAATTTTGTCATGGCAAAAGCAAGCACAAAAAACATTAAGAATATGACTATTTGTTTATAAATTTCGATTGGAAGAATTTTTTACCTCACATAATGATGTCGCGACCTGTTTTTTTCCAAAGAATAAACATCAATAAATAATCAATATATTTTTTCTAAGCGCCAGCACTATCACACGTATTTTCCATTATCTAAATATACATGTAATGAGGTAGAAAAAATATTAATTTTTTAATATTTTACTCCTCAATCGATATTTCAAAATTATCTGATATAAACGTTAAGCAAAAAACTAATTATGCTTTTGAGCGGCAATTGATCGATTACGAATTACAATTAAGATTAGGACTGTTATAATCACCCCAAAACTAAATCCGGAGAAGTCAATAAAAGCATCTGCAAACGTTGGACCCCGATCTGGAGCATAGATTTGAATGAACTCCGATAACCCGGCTAGAAGTAGCCCAAATCCAAACACATAAAAAAGTTTTGTTTTATGTGAAAAATAAAGCCAATAATAGGCGGATAAATACGTAAATACTCCATTAATCAAGAAAAGAGCAAAATGACCAATTGCTTTCCGGACAAAAATATGGAGCTCATCTAATTGAATAGTCGTCAAATTTATCCCAAGAAAATCAATCACTTGGATTAAGATATTCAATAAAGTCGAACTTTGATTACTCGAGACTTCACCAGAAAAACTTGCAAGTACAATAATTGCGCTGGTGGATAGGATGAAGAGGGCCAAGTATAAGTGATGATACCAATGTGCATGTCTTTTCATAATGTAATTATATCTTAATATTGAATCGACAATATAAGCTAAAGTTAACAATACAAATAATTGTAGTTTTGTTGTTCCGGTATAATGAAATTGAAGCAACTTTTTTATAGTAGAATTTTGTGCAAATTAGTCAAAAATACTACTCGTTATCGATAATAATAATGCTTTTAGTTTATGATTAAATTGCAAGGAATCTGCAAATATGGAAAATCAAATATTTTTGCGCCTAAAAAATGTGAATAAAGTGTACCCAAATGGGATCCAAGCAGTTTATGATTTTAACTTATTGGTCAATAAAGAAGAATTTATTGTTTTTGTTGGGCCATCTGGCTGTGGTAAATCAACTACTCTACGAATGATCGCTGGTTTAGAAGATATTACTCGCGGTGACTTATATATAGATCAAAGACTGGCAAATAACCTTTCGCCAAAAGAAAGAGATATTGCAATGGTTTTTCAAAGTTATGCTCTTTATCCGCACATGAATGTTTACAACAATCTGGCTTTTGGGCTTAAGATGCGGCGTGTTAAAGAAAATGTGCTCAATAGTCAAGGCGAAGTAGATTTAAAAATCGATGATCAGCAGGTCAAAAAAATTAATCGTTCATTAAAATACATCAAAGATGATATCGAAAAAGTGGAAAAGAGTTTACTGAAAGCTCAAAGCATTGCTGATCTTGAAAAAAAAGAGATTACGCTTGAACAACTTGCGAGTCTACAACAATCTTTAGAAAATGAAAATACAAAAAAAGAAGCTGAATTAGCCTATTTTATGACGACCGCAGTTCCTCATTATCATTATCGCGCGTATAAAAAAAGCGAGATTGATGAGAAGGTGCGTAAAGCCGCCGAGATTTTAGATATTAAAGATTATTTGCTGGCGCGTCCCCGCGAGCTTTCTGGGGGACAACGCCAAAGAGTGGCGCTTGGTCGCTCAATCGTACGCAACGCGCGCCTCTTTTTAATGGATGAGCCGCTCTCTAATCTTGATGCTAAACTGCGTGTATCAATGCGCAGTGAAATTGTTTCTTTACACCGGGCACTAAAAGCGACAACAATCTATGTTACTCATGACCAAATTGAAGCAATGACAATGGCAGATCGCATTGTCGTGATGAAAGATGGCTATATCCAACAAGTTGGGACACCCCTTGATATTTACCATCAACCAATCAATGTTTTTGTCGCTACTTTTATGGGTAGTCCAGCAATGAACATTTTTAAATCAGTTTATGATAGTAATCGTGTGAATATTAATGAATTCGTCTATGAATTAACAAATATTGAGCAGGAAAAAGTAGTTAAATTTATTGATGGTCAAATTGACAAATTAATTAATAAAAATAAACAGTTATCAAGTTACATCGAAAGCTATGAAGCAGAAAAAGCTAGTGAAAAGAACGCTTTCCGAGTAAAAAAACTTCTTCAAAATATTACGGATAAAACTGCAGCATTGAATAAGAACAAAGATTTGATTGAACAATATCAAAATTATCAAAAAGAAAAGCAACAAGAAATTTTAGTCGGGATTCGACCAGAAAATATTGCGATTTCACATGCGAAAAAAACAAAAAACATCACGGCGAAGGTCACGTTTGTTGAATTATTGGGTAAAGAGTATTATGTCCACTTACTCATTAATAACACGAAAGTGATTGCCAGTGTATCGCCAAAAGAAACTTATGCGATTGGTGATGAAGTATATCTTGATTTTGATGACAATGCACTTAATCTTTTTGATCCATTAAGTGAAATGAGAATTAGCTGATGAAAAAGATGCGTTTTGTTTTTTTAGCGTTAACGATAAGTGCCCTGCTTGGATGTAGTCCAGAAAGCAGTGCGATTAGTTATCCGCCTTCCAATGATAATTCTAGTTCAATTGCTTTAGACCATAAACAAGTGCATATTCCCGCACTTCCCGCTGGCATCACTCAATATGAAGAAGCGACGCTATTTATCGAAGATGTCCAAGTTCCACTTTTGAATGTCAAAGTAAATAATTCCCATTTCTACGCTTACCCAGAACCAACACGGATTGACTCCGCTTATGGTCGCTTATTTATGCGCGGGCGGATTGAATTTGTTTTAACCACGACATATGCCATAGATGCAAGCACAAAAGTTTATCCTTCACAGTTCAACATTGTTCCAAATCATGATTTAGCGGCCCATAAAATTACTTTTACAATTTATGAGCCGGGTGTCTATATCATCGAGCCAAATAACAATTCAGATTTGGCGATTCAATTAAGGATTTTTGATATCAGTGAAATGCTCACATTAAATCAAGTGGAAAACCTTTACCCCAATCACGAAATCATATATTTTCCCGCTGGTATACATACACAGGCGAATTCGCAGTTTATTGATAGTAATAATTATATTAATTTAACAAGTCAAAAAGTCTTATTTATTGATGAAGGGGCCTACGTCCAAGCGCGCGTCCGTGGAATAAATGTCGAAAATGTAATTATTACTGGCCATGGAATTATTACGGGAGCGCATTTTTCGCGGACTAATCAATTAGTTCCGATTGATTTTATTCAGTCTGCAAATTTGCAGATTAACAATATATCGATTATCGATCCCGCGGCGTGGAGTTTAAATCTATATTTTGTGGAAGATAGCAGTATCAATAATGTTTCGATTATCTCATCACGCGCTAACGGTGATGGTATTACCATTCAATCCGGAAAAAATATTCTTGTGGAGAATGTTTATGTGCGCTCTTTTGATGATGCGCTTGTTGTTAAGAACTATGCCTATCCATATGGGAATCCAGATCGTAATACTCATGGTTCAACCGACAACATCAAATTTAGCAATGCTTTTTTGTGGGTTGATCTCGCCCAAGCACTTGAGATTGGTTATGAAACCGCAGGCGAACATATCGATGATGTGACATTTGAGGATATCACGGTCTTTCATGCTTTTCATAAGCCAGTAATTTCTATTCATAATAGTAATTATGCCGACTTGCACCGCATCACTTATCAAAATATTACCGTTGAGAATTTACAAACTGGCAAAGGCGATGCCGGTAGTAATAATGAACTCATTGATATTAAATCAACGTATTCAACCACTTTTGGTGATAAAGCAGTTGGTCCAACAGAAGTCGGAAATATTTATGATTTAGAAATTAAAAATGTTCTTGTTAAGCGTAAAGATAATGGCAATAACGCCAAGATTACGATTCATGGACAAATCGATAACCGGATTGATTTTTTCAATAATTTAAGTGTAATTGATCGCGTTACATTATCACAAATAACAGTTATTGCAGATAACGTAACAAGCGATTATGCGTATTTAAATACCAATGAATATGTCCATAATCTTGAAGTAATCACCGGCATAGCAAATGGTCATATCATTGAACGCAAATACACTAGCACCTTGTTAGGTGAATATGTTAACCCAATTGAATTTATCTAATTGCATGATTTTAGAGTGTTTTTGCAGTTTTGTCGCATTCTATTGTGCGCGTAATAAAATTAAAATATAAGAAAGGATGTCACTTATGAAAAAAAATGGCACGTTTAAAAAAATAATTGGCTTAATGATTTTAAGCATGATTTCTTCTTGTGGCTCTCCAACTAGTTCAACACCACCTTCTTCGAGTGAAGAACCAGTTGTGCTCGATCAGATATTAGAAACAACAGTCGTTACATATGAAGGCCCAGAATTACTTACAACAAGTGAATTAGCCTCGATTAGTGTGAATGAACACAACCTATTTGTTTATGAGGTAAATGTCAACCACCGTCGGGAATTTTCCTGGACTAATGACTTTGAAAAAAACGCGATTGCTTACTTTGATTTTGAAGGCCGTGTGACGATTGAAATATCTTTACCCTACGCGGTTAATGCGGCAAAAGTCTCGCCTTTAGCTTATGAAATTAGTCCAACGATTACTGGAAATTCACTAAGTTTTATTATTGAACAACCTGCCAACTACGTGATTGAAATAAATGATGATTCAACCAAGGTTATTCACCTATTTGCCAATCCGCTTGAAAAAGATATTCCAAACCCCGATGATGAAAATGTTGTGTATTTAGCGCCGGGTCTTTATGATGCGGGTTCGATTCCGTTAACAGCGGGACAAACGCTATATATTAGTGGTGGAGCTTATGTTTATGGTTCAATTAGAACTGAGCTGATTGATGATATTACTATTCGCGGTCGTGGAATTATTAGCGGTGAGATTTATTCACGGCTTAATCAAAGTGATGTGACCGTACCACTTGAGATTCGTAGTGGTAACAATATTACAATCGAAGGAATTATCCTTCTTGATCCAGCGGGTTGGGCAACAACAATTTATAATTCCGACAACGTTTTAATTGATAACGTTAAAATTATTACCTCACGGCCAAACGGTGATGGTATAAGTCTTCAAGGAAGCCGCGACGTTGTTGTTAAAGGTGGTTTTGTCCGTAGTTGGGATGATAGCCTTGTGGTAAAGAACAATGATGGTCATGTTAGTGAAAATGTTCTTTTTGATGGGACAGTAGTATGGACAGATTTAGCGCAATCAATGGAAGTTGGCTTTGAAACGCACGGGGAATATATTCGCAACGTGGAATTTAAAAATATAACTGTCGTTTATAACTTTCACAAAGCTGCAATTTCCATGCATAATGCAGATATTGCTACGATTAGCGATGTGCGATATAGAAATATCACCATCGAAAATGCGTTTAACTTAGGTGATAACCAAAATGATGGAGAAAATGATTTTCTAATTGATTTATCAATTGAGTATTCCCGCGATTGGTCAACATCGACAGATCTTGGTGACGTCAGTAATGTTTTAATTGAAAATGTCAAAGTACTCAATATTGCCGATACAGTGGTATCGCGTATTCGGGGTTACGAAGGTAATAATGCGACAATTTCTAATGTAACAATTCGGGATATTGAAATTGATGGTAGTCTAGTTAAAAACGAGGATGATTTAAAACTTGTAAAAGGTAATAATGTCAACGCTATTACTGTTGAAAGTCAAAATGCTGTTAGTGGTGCACATGTTGCTTATACTTACGATCTGGCTAACTTGGATGAAAACATTAATAATCATGAAGAAGTTCCGGCCACTGCCCAAAGTGCAGTTATTGTTCCTGATTTTGCTTTTAGAAAAGGTGGTCTACCTTATTTAGGAGAACCACTTAGTATTAGTGCGGAATCGGTGAATGTCACACATGGCACGGGGATTACTTTCCTATCTCCAGCCGACGATGGGAGCGGAAGTTATGATTCGACAATTAATCCCCTTGCAAACATCTTAGATAATAATGAAGAAACGAATTTTGTTTCTAAGTCTTATACGGGAGAAGAAAATGAATTTATCGCCCTTGAAATCAATTTCGCACAAGCAGTATTTGCCGGCAGCGTCCGCTTAATTGCACCGGGCGATAATGTCTATTCGTATAAATATAATATTGAGGTTCGATACAAAAAGAAAAATAGTTCAGGCGAATATGTCAACTACACAATTGCAAGTGGTTTAAAAGCTTATACAATTAGCCCAAGCCAAGGGAATGCCATTGATATTTCGTTCAATGCTAGCGATATCAAAGGTTTGCAAATACGCATGTTCCGTTATGAAAATAATCTATTTAGCCTCGAAAATATTAACCTTGCATCAATGTATGTTTTTGGCCCAAGCTTGAGTTATCGTAAACCAATTGTCGATTCAACCGAATACGCCGATGTTTATGATCCGGCACGGCTTACCGATGGTGAAGCAAATGGAACAAGTTATTATGAATCAGCATCGTTACCGGCCCATATCGTAATTGATTTACGTGATGTATACACGGTGAACTCCATTTCACTACATTTGCCGGCCCTACTTTCGTGGACAACACGCAATCAGGAAATTGAATTATTTGCATCGGATTCAAATTTAGACTATAGCGCAAGTGAAACAACATTTACGTCAATTATGACAAAGCGCAGTCTGACATTTGATCCAACAACCGGAAATATGAATTTAATTGAATTATCGCCGACTGTTTCGATGCGATACTTAAAAATTGTTATTTATTCAAACGACATAGCTGGCGGTTACATGGCACAGTTAAGCGAAGTCTATGTCTTTGGAAGTAAATAAACCTTAAAGGAGGTTAGAAATGGAAAAGAAGAGACTTTTATTGTTAGGTGCCCTACCACTGATGTTTGCTCTAACAATTGGCGCCGGCGGTGGTAATCTTGCTGCACGAGCCGTGACAGAACCATGGGCATTTGACAGCAAACAAGATGTTCTTATCGACAGTTTTTATTATGACACTGTTAATCGAGAACTTTCGGCAACCGGTGCAGTCGATAGCGAGTTTTCATACGCTCATCTTGCCACAAATAATGCCGAAGCTTCCGCCGACAATGCGATTTACAAATATGCAAGCGGGACGGAAAAAAAGGATAGTACATTATTCTTTGAAGTTAAAATTGATGAAACAGTCGATATTGCGAAACTCCACTTCAATGTTCGTGGTGGTGGTGTTGGCACGATTGATGCTTGGTCAACCGGTCCGGTCGCATTAACAGCGACAATCAATGAAGACGGTCTTAGTAATACGACTATCTCAAAAGGCGTTTGGACAACAATTAGCATCTCAATCAACAATACCTTTGCCGGTGTTTCTTATGGTGAAAGTGGCGGTACAACTAGTATTAGTGTGCTGGGCTTCTCATTATATGGCGATAGCACGAATACGGGCTTTATTGATTTACGTAAAGTCAGTGTTGATACAACAATCGTTGATGACTTCAACCGTCTAGGTCATCAAGTTCCCGCTAATGCTTATTGGTCAGGAATTGATGGAACAATCATTAAACGTTATGTTACTTTAAATAATGGGACATATACCTACAAACACGGAAGTGTGATTGATTTAGGTAACGTTGTTCTGAGTTTAAGTGGCGACTTATCTGGCATGAGTTTAGCTTTAGTTGATGCGAGTGGCGTGGCGGCAACAGCCGTTGCCTTTGCCAGTTTACAAGATCGTTTTGGTGGTGCCTTACCAACAACGCTAACAAGTTATACGAATGTTGATATTAATATTGCGAGCAGTGGACTTACTGGTGACTTTGCTGGTATCGCCCTCAGTTCGACAACCGAATTATTGATTAATAATTTCTTTGCATCTGACTGTATTGTCAAAGAAACCGAAACAGTATATCCCGGATTAGATGTTGAAGATGTATCATTTGTTAATGATTTCAACTTCTCAGCAGCTGGTCCTTATAGTGCTGCTTATAGCGAAGCACCAGCAGCTTTTAAGGCTCATGGTATCAACTTCCTTGCTGGTTACGCAAATGCCGATGGCATCACCTTTGATGGTGAAAACATGGTCATTCCAGCGTTAACAACTGGTCAAGATTACGGTTCGCTTTTCCTTGGTATGGCACGGGATCCTGAAGTAAAAGATTACATTGTCATCCAAGCGAAAGCTGAAGAAGGTGCTGATTTTAATAATTTACGCTTCAATTTCTTTGGTCAACAAACAACCGCCTTGTGGCTTAAAGATGCCAAAGCGGGATTTGGCTTACCAACACTTAGTAACACGGGCTACCCTTATGTTGATGAAGATGGGTACTCATGGTTAATCTTAAGTGTTGCGGAAAATGAAGTACTAGACCCAACTAAATTAAATGGTGAAATTACCGTTTTCTGGGGTCATACTGCCGGAACAATTAAGATTAGTTCGATTTTCTATGCGAACAAAGCTGAAGTGACTTATACTGGCACAATTTTCAATGAAGCTTTAACCGCAATTGATGGTTATGTTTATGTTGGTTACATCGAAGCCGGCGTTCGTTATTTAGAACTTGAATTAATCGGTGGTACAGGCGGTGGTCGGACAAATACACTAGCGCTTGAACAAACCGGTTTACCAAGTAAATACCTTAAAGATGGTGAATTAATCGGTGTTGATGGCCAACCATTAACTATTAGTGAAGTTGCCGAAGGCGAAACACTAGTGTTGAAAATTGACTTATTGCTTAGTGGATATGACACCTCTAAATCCGAGCACTATCATTCACATTGGTATGCAATGGGTGAAGTTGTTACTGGTAGCCTTTCGATCGTTAAGCGAACTGCTTATATGGCCGATACCGTCGTGACTCCACTTATCGCAGCCGCAGCTCCACTTAATCCAATTGCCGCGGGTGTTGGATACGCCTACTTAGGTGGAATTACTTTATCGCAAGTTAGTCAACATGGCGATTTACTCCAATTAGTTATTACAAGTGATGCTGCTGTCACTGGTGGTTTAGATGGCGTTAGAATCGAAATGGGAAGTGCTGGTGTCTTCTGGTTTGCTGATAATGCGGAAGGCTCATTCCTTGACGCAAATGGCGCTTTATTCTCAACAGATTTGGTTAATGGGGATAACACCTTTAATATTAGCCTTTCAAAAACGGAAATCGATCCACACTTGCTTGGTGGCGCAACACTCCATATTCATGCGACAAATAACACAGTAACCGATCTCAACTTGACTGTTAAATCACTCGCTATGGTTAGAGGAGTACCACCAATTACAATGAGCGGTCTACTCACTCCAGACTTTACCGCTCCAGTTATTACTTCGCTTACAACAGATAAAGAAGAATACGAAGTTGGTGAAACAGTAACACTATCAACCGTTGCTAGTGACAACGTATCATCATTAGAAAATCTTAGTATCGTATACACAGTCTCAAGAGGTAGTGGTGATGAATATGAAGAAATCACCGTTACTGATGGCACATTCGTTGCTGACGAAGCGGCAACATACACAATCTCTGTGCTTGTGACCGATGAAGTTGGTAATAGTGCGACAACGACAATTCAACTAGTGGTCGAAGAAGATGATCCAATTACGAGCGAACCACCAACCAGTGAACCTCCAACCAGTGAACCGGTTGGACCTGAAGAACCAGTTAACGATGGTTTAGGTACGGGCGCGATTGTTGGTATTGTTGCCGGTGGCGTACTTGTTGTTGGTGGTCTTGCATATGCGCTCTACGCATTGCTCGCCAAAAAACGCAAATAAGCGTTAAATTTACTTAATTTGATTAGCAATAGCCCACTTAAGCGTGGGCTATTGTCTTTTATTTAGCAAATAAAAAAGGTAAAATACTTATATGTATAAAATGATAATTGTCGAAGATGAACCTTTGGCGCGTCTGGGTATTAGAACAACAGTTAATTGGTCGCAATATGGCATTGAAATTGTCGCGGAGGCAAGCAATGGGCGCGAAGGTTTTGAGTTAGCTAAACTTCATAATCCAGATATTATCATCACTGATGTAAAAATGCCGCTTTTGAGCGGTCTGGATATGATTAAATTAATTCGTAACGAAAACATTGATACGGAATTTATTATTCTTAGTGGCTATGGCGAATTTGAGTTCGCGCGGGTTGCAATCGAAAATCAAGTTGTAAATTATTTGCTTAAACCAATTTCTAACGAAGAATTAATCGACACGGTGCTAAAAGTTATTGAACGATTGAAAAGTCAAGAACTAGTCAAAAAATCAAATTATATTTTAGAAAATTCTAAGGAAGAAATTAAACGTAAAGTTATCCGTATTCTTGTGCGAAAATACTACAATTCGCTAGAAGATCTTCAAACTCAGTTAAAAATGTATGACTCAAAACTTATTGATCACGGCATTTTTGTTGTTGCCATTCTTGATGAAAAATTTGAGCTGCAGGAAACAACAGAAATTCTTTATGTTTTTGAAGTATTGCTATCTAAAATTCTCGATGAAGTCAAAGTGAACTATATCTGCGGAATCTATCATGAAAAGGCGACTTTTATCATTGAGATGCAGACGCAAAACCATATTGAAAAACTTGTATCAGATGCTTTAAATAAATTTCAAAGTATCCAAACTCAAACACTATCGGTGGGCATTTCAACCTATTTTGAAGGTGTTGATAATATTCATCGTGTATATGAAGAGGCGAAAAGTGTTGCTAATAATGGCTTATTGAAATTTATTAACTCCGTTCAAAAATTTAATGGTGAAAGTGAAAGATATTCGCCCAATGTACTTCGGGCATTAAACGTTATTCACCAAGAATATATGAAAAATATTAATGTTGGTTATGTTAGTGAAAAACTCAATGTATCCGAAAGTTATTTAATGCATATGTTCAAAGATCAATTAGGCGTTACATTCAACAAAATACTTATTGATACAAGAATCAGGGAAGCAAAAAATCTTCTAAAATCGGGCCAATACCGCGTCAAAGAAGTGGCTTACATGGTTGGTTTTAATGATGAAAAATATTTTACGACGATATTTAAAAAACAAACAGGTTTGACACCAAGCGAATATATTAAAAAACCATGATTAAAAAGTTAAAAATCAGTTTAAATGTTCTTTTATCAATTTTTATTATTATTTCGCTCGCCTTTTCAGCAACATTAATTGGCATAAGTGTTTATAAACAAAATTATGTTTATAGTTCCTTAAATTCTGAGGTGGAAGAAGATAGCGCAAATGTTGACAATTATCTTTTTGATGTTTTTTATAACGTTGCTTTATATAAGAATTCAATTTTTAACACTAATAATCTTAACGACTTCAAAAACGCGCCTGATAAAGCCGCGTATTTACTTGATCTTGAAGCGGAAAATCGTTTAAATCAAGATTTGTATTTTGATGTTGCCTTAGTGTATGCAGGCGATTATTTTCCAGTGTATAATCAGGCATTTCATCTTGATACAAATAGCCTCAATAAAATGAATGTTGATGATAAACTCGTAATTGTTGATAAATTTAATTATGAAGATGAATTTACTCTTGTGATTGGCGTGAAGAATCTAGATATATACTCAATATTTTATTTGCGCGAAAGTGCGATTTCAAATTTTTTATCTCTAAGTTACGATAATTCAATGCGACTTATTGTCCATGATGATCAGGTGCTTATTTCAACAAACAATAATGTAATTGATCTATCGATTAGTAATCTTAATCTAGATAAAAACAATGTCGTGATTAATGGGACTAAATATGTTGCAATTAAAAACGCGCTAAGTAGTTCAAGTTATTTTCAAGCCGATTTATACGCGATTAATTTGATTGATTATCAATCAATTTTTGCCTTAATTGATTTCATTCAAATTCTACTAATTGTTTTCTTAATTATTGTTTCTTCGCTAGTTTTTATCACATCTTTTGTGATGGTAAAAAAAATAGTGCGACCAATTAACGCCTTATCAAAAGAAATGGCAACTTTAGACCTTAATAAAAATTATTCTCCGCAAAATTATGATGGAAAAGAAACCAATGAGATATATATGTTAGAAAAATCATATCAGAACATGATTTATCGCATTCAGGATTTAATGAAACGGCAGCAAGAAGATAATGAAACACAACGGCAACTCGAATTAGATAGTTTGCAAATGCAAGTTAATCCACACTTTCTTTATAATTCGCTTGATATGATTTCGTGGATGAGTAAGCTTTCCAACAACAAAAACATCGAAGAATTTGTGATATTATTGGCGAGATTTTATCGTTTATCACTGCATAAAGGAGAAAAATATATTAAGGTTTGTGAGGAAATTGACATCATTAAATACTACTTAGATATTCAGGCGAAAGTATTCCCGGATCTATTTACTTATGATATTGAAATTGATACTGATGTATGTGAGTTCTTAACATTAAAACTTATTTTGCAACCTTTTGTCGAGAATACTATTAAATATGCTTTTTATGGCATTAATCATCAAGGCTTAGTTAAGATCAAAGTAGCGCAAGAAAGTGACTATGTAATTTTTTCAATTAGTGATAATGGTTGTGGTTTCGATACAAAAATCTTTAAAGAATTAAGTGAAAAGAAAAACGGATTTGGGATCCGTAACGTTAGGGAAAGATTGGCTTTAGAATATGGTGATACGGCTAATTTTTCAATTGACTCGAGCATCGGCAAGGGTACAAATGTAAAAATAACTATTCCAAAGTCGCTTTGATGTTGTCGTTAATTATTTCAAGCGGATCGATAATTTTATTGACAGTTTTACGTACAATGTAAAAAGCAATTCCATCAAGCAAAATAATAAAAAGCATCAAGGCAAAGAAAAAAATCAGGTTGATGATGATTGGTCGGTTGAGCGGTAGTAGAATTAGAAGCTGGCAATCATACCCAAGTTCAATACAATAAATATTTTTTGTTAAACTTATTCGATTCAGCCCGGGAATAACGTCCTCGACGATTGCAACATCACCGGCGGTTAATTTCAAAAATCCTTGTGATGATTTAAGTTGAACTTTTGCGCTTTCAAAATTGGAATGATAGGAAAAATCAAACAGATTTGTATATATTTTTTGACTTGAATAATCACTTGCTAAAATACCAACCACATTATTATCCTCGTCATAAATTTTTTCGAACAAAGTCGCTAATCCGTATGATTGAGGGTATTGAGTAAAATTATATGTATTTGGAATGTAAACATGGCGGAGATTAAAAACATAATTGCTTTCATCAGATAAAAATTGCTGAATGATTGGCAACGAATAGATATTCATTGATGAGGGAATTCCGCTAACTGAATAGGCTGATATTGGATTAATTGTTTCATCAGTAAAATAGAGTTCGTTACCAATTAGATTGGGGGATTGCGATAACTTTTGTGATAAAATGCTGCGCACATTTGATTCATAACTATCCATTCCACTAGCATAACTAATGACATCGCTTGAATTTGTAATTGTGCTATTTGCCGATACTTGTAAGGACAAAGTGAGATTAAAATAATCGATTTTGCGCTGAATTGCATTTTCGACTGTGGCTTGAAAATTCGTGTAGCTAATCGCTGTAACAGTTGCGTAGATAGCCGAAAAAATCAAAAAAAACATTATCGAGATCGGTATAATAATCGATTGCTTAAGTTTTTTCTTCGCTTTACTAAACTGATTCATTTTATTAATATAACCAAATTATTGATTTCTTAACCCATTTTACAACACTAAAGCAGTTTTTTATACCATTTAACAAGATTGTTTATCATACACAAGTCATTGAATTTATTACAATATAAATGAGGTATTAGCTATGAAAAATAAAAAACCTATATTTTACTCATTAGTAATGATGTTTTTACTTTCTAGTTGCGGGCCAAAAGATAATCGTATCAGTGTGGCAATTGGAATGTGGCCAGAAACTCAACAAACACAAGATGTAGCAATGTTTAACGTTTGGAAAGAACGGTTTGAAAGTGATTATCCTGAATACAAGATTGTTGCACAGCCGTATCAATATGATCAAACTACTGTTGCAGCAAACGCGATGAGCGGAACACTACCGACAATTTTCCAAACTTATTTTACTGAACCGCGGATGCTGATTAAAAATCAATATATTCGTGCAGTCACCGATATCGTTCAAGAACTTGATTATTATGATGATATGGAAATCTCAATGCGACATACATTAGAAGATGATGAAGGAAATCTTTATGGTGTTCCACGTGATGGATACGGCTTTGGCGTACTAATGAATTTAAAGACTCTGAATTTTTATGGGCTAATTGAAGGTGACTACACAACGCATGATTACCAACTTTATGATGGAGAAAATAATCCGCTTTACCCAACTACTTATCAAGAGTTGCTTGAATTAGGAGCATCGTTAAGCGAAGTGAGTGGCGGCAGTGTAAATGGTACTATTTTTTATAGTGCAAATCGGCAAGGCGGCTGGTTACTTTCTAATTTAAGTTGGGCTTTTGGCGCTGAACTTCAAGTTGAAGAAACGGGCAATTGGCGAGGCAATCTTGCAACTGAAGAAGTAGTTAATACTTTGTTGTATTTGCAAGATTTAAAAAATAGTGGAGCACTTCCCCAAGATAAAAATGTTTTCACATACAATGACTGGTATAACTATATTGGATCGCGCGTGGGATTCGTGTTCGCTGGCAATGACGTGATTCAAAATGCGGTTACACAAGCACAAGTTGATCGGCGCGATTTGGCTTTCATCCCAATGCCTGAAGGTCCTGAAGGTCAATACTCACTTTATGGTGGTACACCATTTGTGTTTGCCCGCAATGCGAGTGATGATCAGGTGCGTGGTGCGCTTAAATTTTTGGAATATATGGGTCGTAGTCCAAAACTAACTGACAATAGTCGCTTAGCGATGACCGAAGGAAAAGAAACTTCAAAAGCAAAAAATGAACCAATTCTTCCTTCAATCCGGCCATGGACTAATAGCGATTATAATGAATTCGCTGATCAACTTGATGACGAGTATGTAAATATTAATATGGAATATTTTAAAGACTTCTATGATACAATCGATAATCTCAAGCATGCCGAAGAACCATATTTTGCTCAGGAAATGTACGATTTACTTGATCAAGCTGTTCTTGAAAGTTTACGCAATCCCTATCGCAGCGGTGAAGAGATTATGAATCAACTTGTAACATTAAATTCGCAATTCAACCGACTTTTCGATTAATTAGGTTTACCAATGCAAAAACCAATTGTTAAAACACATGATTATTTACAAAAACGGCGAGGTTTAATCCGGCGCAATATTAGTGGCTGGTCAGTAATGTTGCCCGGGATAATTCTTTTTGCGTTTTTTGTTTGGATACCACTACTTTCTGCTTTAGTAATGTCTTTTACTGAGACAATTGGCTTCGAGATTCAGGGGTTTGTTTGGTTTGATAATTTTGTTGAGATATTTAATGATGTCGATTTTCGGAAAGCTTTTCAAAATACTTTTGTTTATCTTGGGTGGTCGCTATTAATTGGGTTTATCATTCCAATAATTCTTGGTCTATTGCTATCTGAAACAATACATTTTAAAGGACTATTCCGTATTGGTATATACATGCCAAGTGCAATTGCGGGACTTACGATTGCAATTCTTTTTTCGTTTTTATTTGATCCATCATCAACCGGTTTTTTAAATAATGTTTTAAAATGGCTCGGATTTGCGCCGCTTTCTTGGTTAGAAGATCCAGATTTAGTTATTCCGCTAATTGTTGTGACAATGACCTGGCGTGGTGCGGGTGCGACGGCCTTAATTTATTTAAGTGCATTTCAACAAATCAAAACGAATTATTATGAAGCAGCCCGAATTGATGGAGCTAATACCTGGCAAAGAATTTTTAATATTACATTACCAAGTATTCTTCCATCACTAAGCGTCTTATTTGTGTTGCAGGTAATTAGTGTAATGCAAGTCTTTTTTGAACCATTGGTTATGACAAATGGCGGTGGCGCTGATCGTAGCAGTCTTTCAATGTTATTACTCGCTTATCAGTATGCTTTTCAAGATGGACGTGCCGATTTAAGTAGTGCGACGACATTTGTGCTTTTCTTAATTATTTTAGGACTTTCATTAGTATATTTTGCACTTGTGGCTGCGCTTAAAAAGCGGGGGTATAAAGTATGAAAAAACACTCATTCACTTTCCCGCGGTTGAAGTATAAACAAGACGGTATTATTAATTTTGTTGAATACAAACACAAACGATTCAAGTTAGTTTACGTAGTGATGATAATATTACTTTTGATTGCCTTATTTATTGCGATATTTCCATTATTTTTCTTATTAATTCAAGCGTTTAAAACACCGGAAGAAATCAATAGTAATATTTTCAAGTTTTGGCCAGAAGTGTTAGATCTCGGTAAAATTATCGATGTTTGGCAAGTTTCAGGGCTTGGTGTATATTTCACAAATACGATTATTGTTCTTATTGGTGCGATCATCAGTTCAATTATTTTTAATGGCCTTTTAGCTTACGGGGTCAGTATTGTTAAACCAATTGGCAGCAAGTTTGTCTATGGTCTTATTTTAGGTAGTTATATGATTCCCACGGTTTTATCAATTATTCCGCTATATGCGATGATTGTTAATTTAAAACTTATTAATTCCTTTATTCCATTATGGTTTGCTTTTGGGGCAAACGCTTTCTATTTTATTAACTTCAAAAATTATTTTGATAAAATTCCAAAAGAATTAGTCGAATCAATGCGTGTTGATGGCTGTGGCGATTTTCAAATTTTCTTTAAACTTATTTTACCGATTTCCAAGCCGATTATTGGCACGATTGCAATTTTAGCTACATCTGCTGCTTGGGGTGATTTCTTATTACCAAAGCTTGTATTAATGGAAGATTCTAATTTCACCTTGATGGTTAAATTATTTTCGATTAACGCAACGATGGGAACGGTGGCGGGTTATACTCCAGATATGCTTTTAATGGCACTGTTACTATCGATTATCCCACAAATATTTATCTTCTTAATCTTTCAAAAACAAATCACGGGTGGAAGCCTTGAAGGGGGCATCAAAGAATAATGGAAAAGAAATCATTTAAGTACTTAGAAGTACATCCTGATAAAATTGTTGAACGCGGTTATCATCCTGATCGTCATCAAGTGAGTGAATCACTTTTTTCTTTACAAAACGAATACTCTGGTGTTCGTGGTTATTTTGATGAAGGAATTTCGAATACTGAAAGCCTACGGGCAATGTATCTTAATGGAATTTATGACTATAGTCGTGAAATTTTAAATACTGGTTATCGTGGAATTGCTAAACGCACACATTTTATGATCAATACTGTTGATATATTTAAAATTAGCATTGTCGTTGATAGCGAAAAACTCGATTTAAACCATATTAAATTTAAAGATTTTATTCGTGAACTATCATTTTTAACAGGTTTATATACGCGGGCCTTCACGTGGGAATTAAATAATGGGAAAAACATCAAAATTAAAATATCACGACTTTTATCAATGTCATCAGTGCAAAACGCCATTCAAATGATTGAGCTGCAATCCGATCAAATAGCAAAAGTAGAATTATCAATGACGATTGACAATAATTTAAAACAATGGGGCGAACAAGGTTACTTGCAAACAGAAAATGTCGATATAGATAACGGAATTCTTGTTTCAAAAACCACTTTCACTAATCAAAAAATTTGGACTAAAATGAGTGTCACAGGTCCTGTAAAAGCCAATTCACGCCAAGCTAATGCAGCGGGTTTTACTGATTATTATGACTTGACCTTGGATGCGGGACAGCCAGTCACATTCACACGTTTTGTGACCACGTTAACTTCAAGAGAATATAAAAGTAGCATCGATGCCTATCAACATATTGAAGAAATAAATAATTTTGCAGTAAATTATGGATTCACAAATTTTCTCGCACAAAATCATAAATTTTATGATGATTTATTAAAGCAAAGTGATATCGAAATTGAAGGGAACGACGAGGATTTGCAGGGTATTCGCTATTGTAGTTTCATGTTGAACTCAACTTATCACGGTTATAACCAAATGAATAATCTTGGTGCGAAAGGTTTAACTGGTGAAGCATATAGCGGTCATGCCTTTTGGGATTCAGAAACTTATTGTTTGCCATTTTTCCTTTTTAACAATCTAAAAGCGGCAAAAGATCTTATCTTATATCGTTATCATACGCTTGGGGCGGCCAAGGCGCGCGCACGTGATTTAGACTGTCGCGGAGCATGTTTTCCAATCGCAACGTTAAATGGCGAGGAAGGTTGTACTTTATGGCAACACGCATCCTTGCAATTTCAACCTTCAACCGGAGTTTCCTATGCGTTATTTCATTATTTCAACATTACTAATGATTTAAAATTTATTAAAGAATATGGTTTGGAATTACTTAAAGAAATTAATCAGTTTCTTCTAGATCGTGGGCAGTTTAATCAAGATCAAACTAAGTTTGGTTACTATGGCGTGATGGGACCAGATGAATTTAAAATGATGGTTAATCATAATATGTATACCAATATTATGGCGAAGTTTAGTTTTGATTTTATGCTAGAAATGTTAGAAAAAATCAAAACTGATGAAGACAATGAAATAATCAGAAAAAAATTAGCGATTAGTGATCAGTTTATTGCGGATTTAAAAGATCGCAGCGAAAAAATGCATATTTTATTTGATGATAAAACAAAATTATTTGAGCAAAATGAAGGTTTTTACAACCTTCCACATATTGATATTCGGCGAATTCCACGCGAAGAATTTCCACTTTATTCACATTGGACATATGACCGTATTTATCGCGGAGATATGATTAAACAACCAGACGTATTAATGTTTTTATTTTTGCTTAATAGTCGATTTTCCCATGATGTCAAACAAGCTAATTATGAATTCTATGAACCAAAGACAATTCATGAGTCAAGTCTATCACCTTCAATTCATAGTATCTTTGCAAGTGAATTGGGCAAACATCAAGAAGCGATAAACTTTTTTGGTTACGCCTCACGGCTTGATTTAGATGACTATAACAATAATACAAAAGAAGGAATCCATTTAACTTCAATGGCGGCGGCCTGGATGAATATTGTTTATGGCTTTGGCGGTTTCCGTAGCGATGGCAAGATTTTTTCCATCGCACCGACTATTCCTCACCGTTGGAAGAGTTATACATTTAAACTAACTATTAATGAACGTTTAATCAGTGTGAAAATTGATCATCAAAATGTGGCGGTAAGTTTGAGTGGGTCAGGATTAAAATTACGTATTTATGACAAAGAAATTTTACTTGAGGATTATTATGAATGTCGTACTAGAAAAAATTAATTACCCATATGCCGATCGCGAGTTTATCGCAAATAGTTTTATCATTGGCAATGGTCGAATAGGTTATAAAGGGACATTAGAAGAAGAAAAAGCCTTAGATAAAGTGACATTTAATGTGGTCGGTGTTTATGACCAGTATCAAAGTAAGTGGCGGGAAAGTCTCAACTTGTTTAATCCGTTATATATCGCTCTTGTTAACGTAAAAAATAAAAAAATATTTCATTATAAAAATGCCATTAATCATAAACTGACTTTAGCTTTGAATCAGGGTGTTTTTTACCGCACTAGCGAATTTCCCGAACTAAATATTCAAAGCGAACGTTTTATTCATCGCAAGGAAAATTTGTTGATTAGTCATTATATAGTTACAATCAAATCACCAATCGTTTTGCATCTTGATTGTGGCATTGATCAAGATATTTATGAGATTAATGGTCCGCATTATCGCTCGATTAAATTAGAAAAATATAATGAGATGAGTAATGTTGAAGGTATTACGAACGAAGGACATAATGTTACAGTTCAGTTACAACAATCAGTGACAATTAATGATCAGGTAATTCCGATTGAAATCGCTAAAAACCACGATTATCAGTTCGTACAGGGAGACAAAATCGTTATTACATCTTTTGCTAGTGTTGCAATCGATGATGAATTGCGTCTAGATTTGACTGGTTTGGATTATCAAAAAGTAAAAGAAGAACATATTCACTTGTTTCAAAAGCGCTTTTCGGCGTGTAGAGTAATGATTGAAAATCGTGCAATTCAATTTGCCATCGACTATTCAATCTATCATTTACTTATCCTCGAAAACGAAAAATATAAAACTTCGATTCCGGCGCGCGGATTAAGTGGGCAAGTTTATAAAGGAGCAATATTTTGGGACACCGAAATATTTATGCTACCTTTCTATTTACTAACAAATCCACGGTTTGCCCGCAACCTAATTGAATATCGCATAAATACGTTACCAGGAGCAAAACATAAGGCAAAGCGCTTTGGTTATACAGGAGCTTTTTTTGCCTGGGAATCACAAGAAGATGGTCGCGAGCAGTGTTCATTATTTAATGTTACCGATCCGAGTACAAATCAACCAATTCGCACCTATTTCGCGGACAAACAAATTCACATTAGCATTGATGTTATTTATGGGCTTTATAATTATTTGAGATATACTGACGACTTTTCAATTCTTTCAGCGGGCGGCCTCGATGTAATTTTTGAAGTATATAAATTTTATCAATCACGGAGTACCCTTGTTAAAGGAACTTATCATTTTTTTGATGTTGTTGGTCCAGATGAATATCACGAGCGTATTGATGACAATGCTTTTACGAACTACCATATTTATTTCACATTCAAAGACATCATCGCATTGATTAAAAACAATAAAGAAAAGGTTAATTTTCAAATTGATGTACAACTAGATCAAATTCTTGATTTTGTTGAACATATTTATTTGCCACTACCAGATGCAAATAAAATTATCGAGCAATTTACTGGTTACTTTCAACTGGAAGATATTGATGTGGGCACGCTCAAAAGCCGAATTGTTGATCCGCGCGCTTATTTAGGCGGAAGTATGGGGATTGCGACTGCGACACGGATTATCAAACAAGCGGATGTTGTTGCTCTCTTTGCCTTACATTTTCACCATTTTGATTTAGAAACAATTACGAAAAATTATGAGTTTTATGAACGTTATACTGAGCACGGAAGCAGTTTATCGAGTTCGGCTTATGGCCTGATTAGCGCGCGAATTGGTCAATTAGATTTAGCAAATGAATATTTTTTAAAAAGTGCGACAGTTGATTTATGTAAAGAACAAAAATTATATGCTGGTGGCATATTTATTGGTGGTACACATCCCGCCAGTAGTGGTGGCGCTTATAATTTAATTTTTTCTGGATTTTTAGGTGCTGAAATTCAAGATAATACACTTAAATTTTCACCACAAATTCCAGCTTCATGGGGTGCAATCGCCATAAATTATTGGTTTAAAAATAAATTTTATAAGAAGGAATTTCATGTATGATTGAAGCAATTATTTTTGATTTAGATGGCGTTCTTATTCACACTGATCATTATCATTATCTCGCTTGGAAAAAACTTGCCGATGATGAATCAATATATTTTGATCAAGAAATAAATAATCGTCTTCGCGGTGTTTCGCGAATGGAGTCGCTGGATATTATCCTTGAAAAGGCGAGTAAAGTTTATTCAGAATATGAAAAGTTGGTTTTAGCGACTAAGAAAAATGAAATTTATCGCGAATCATTAAAAACGTTAACACCAAGTAATCTCGATGCAACAATTAAAGCGTTTTTACTTACACTAAAGAGCAAGAATATCAAAATAGCAATTGGTTCTTCAAGCAAGAATGCGAAAATGATTCTCACCCAAATCGGCATTATTGATTTATTTGATGCAATCAGTGATGGCACAAATATTACATATTCTAAGCCACATCCAGAAGTATTTTTAAAAGCATCAGAAATGCTCGGCGTCAGTGTCGATAAATGTGCCGTGGTCGAAGATGCCAAAGCAGGAATTGATGCGGCAAATGCCGGTGGTTTTCTTTCAATTGGAATTGGCGACGCAAATAAATATAACCAAACCAAAATTAAAATTAATGAACTTTCAGAAATATTAAATCTTTTCGAAAATTAAAAATTAAGTGACTGAAATAAAAAATTATATGATTAGAATTTATTTTTTGATCAAAATATTTTTTCTATGTGCTTTTTAGTCGCGGATATTTTTTATAAAGCATCGCTACCAAAGTCAGCAATAAACTTATCAACAAGACGTGTTTGCCAGTCACCAATTGGCGCTAAGCGGCCGATAAAAAAGCGCATGATTGTTGGTTCATCAACAAAAGTTAATCCACCGATTAATGCCCGATTTTCATATAACCACGCCAAACGGTCAACCATATATGTGATTTGAGAAAGCGTAAATACACGTCGTGGAAGTGCAAGACGTACTAGTTCCATACTGGCAACGTGTTCACTACCATCGGGATTTCGATTTTCCGAAATTGTCCCCCGTTCCATGCCACGTGCGCCACTAACGATGTAAATAGCAGCCGCTAAAGCCCCCGCTGGATATTGCTCGCCGGGTATATGCTCTAAGAAGGCGCGGGCATCGACGTGGAGTCCAAGACCACCAAAGGGTGTAATTACAGGGATATTTTGTTCCTTTGCTTTATTGCCGAATGCCTCAATAAATTGAGGACCATGAGCAATCATGTCAAAATCTAATGTTTCTTGTAAACCAATGGCCATTGCTTCCATTTCCCGGACCGACATGCCACCATAGGTTAAAAAACCTTCGTATAGAGGAATTAAAACTTTCATTTTATCGAAAAGCAATTTATCGCGCATCACAAGACCGCCACCGCGGGCGCTTGATAACTTACGAGCGGAAAAATAAATAATATCTGCACACGCCGAAATTCGATGATTGATTTCTTTAATTGATAAATCTTCACAAAGAGGATCAAACATTTTCATGAAGTATAAATTATCACTTAATAAACTGGAATCAATGACAAGTAGCAATTGATGTTTGCGACAAATCGCGCTGACGGCCTCAAGATTCGATAATGAGATTGGTTGTCCGCCGATGAGATTAGTCCCTAGTTCAACGCGAACAAATGGAACGTTATTGATACCGACACTTGCAATACAATTTTCAAGTTTATGAAGATCCATATTACCTTTAAAGCGGTTATCGCTCTCTGAGCGAATTGCTTCATCAAGAAAACATTCTTCAACACGGCCCCCACATTCCATAATATGCGCCCTTGTAGTCGTAAAATGGAAGTTCATCGGCACCACATTTCCAGGTTTTACAAAGACTTTAGCTAAAATATGCTCACATGCTCTTCCTTGATGAGCAGGGAGGAAAAAAGGTAAGCCAAAAAAATCTTGCACACTTGCTTCTAAACGGAAGAAGGTCTCACTACCAGCGTAGGAATCATCGGCAAGTGACATCGCTGCGATTTGCCGGTCACTCATCGCATTTGTCCCACTATCAGTGAGCATATCAAGAAATACATCACGATTTTTGAGTAAAAAAGTGTTGTTTCCCGCTTCTACAATTGCGGCAAGACGCTCCTTGATTGGTAAGAGAGTTAACTTTTGAATCACGCGGACTTTGTGCATTTCCATTGGAAATGGTGCGGCTTGAAATCGGGCAAAATGTTGCATAAAAATGCTCCTTTCCGATTGCGTGAGTAATAAAAAATCGCCCCGCAATCTCTGCTAGGGGCGAAGATCATTTGATATCCGCGGTACCACCCTAATTATGGTATTAACCATTTCTTATCGAGTCTAACAACTCTCGCCCTGATAACGGAGGGATTCCGGGAAAGCCTACTATTTTCAGCTTCCGACTCCGAAGTGTATATTGCACTTATAACATTGTTTGTTTTCATCACCCACAAACTTTCTGGAAATGTAATTAAGCTTTTCTCTTCATCAAAGTCGTTTTTATATATCTAGATTTTACTTGTTGCGGTTAAATTGTCAAATATATTTTTTTACTAAGGCATAAATTAGAAAAATGCACTTTACATTAACGCGTGATAATCATTACTCACAGTGTTTTATTATCTTCATAAAAAAACAAAAATTTTAAAGTTTTTATTATGGATAATATAACGTTTGTTGATAGCATTTTTTTAAACCGCTATAATTAGTTAATGAAAATGATATATCTTGATTATGCTGCGACGACGCCAGCCCACCCACTTGTTTTGCGGGCTTTTAAACATTCTTTACTAACTTATCCTGGTAATCCGAATTCTGGTCACGAACTTGGGCAACTATCGGCTAAAGCGATTGAGCAGTCATTGAAAAACATGCGGCGGGCATTAAAGTTATCAAAACATTATGAATTAACACCAACAAGCGGGGCAAGTGAAGCTAATAATCTTGCCATAAAAGGTATTGCTTTTTTAAATGCAAATCAGGGCAAACACATTATAACGACATCATTTGAGCATTCTTCAACAATTGCCACCGCTAATTATCTTAGTCAGCAGGGTTATCAAGTGGAAATTGCCCCGACTGATCATTATGGCCGTGTTGATGTTAATCTTCTTGAAAAGTTAATCACCCCTGACACGATATTAATTTCGATTTGTTCAGTTAATTCGGAAATTGGCATTCGCCAGCCAATTGCTGAAATTAAAGACATGCTTAAACGCCATCCAAAAGTTTATTTTCATGTTGATGCAACGCAGTCAATTGGCAAAGAACAACTTGATTTAGAAGGCATTGATTTGATTAGTCTTACAGCCCATAAGTTTTTTGGCCTTAAAGGCATTGGCTTATTAATCGCCCATGAGCGCGTTAAACTAATACCGCTTATCCATGGTGGACATTCAACAACGCCTGTACGGCGAGGAACTCCTGCCACTGAATTAATCTTATCGATGGAACGCGCATTAAAATTAGCATTAAAACAACAAGAAACAGGTTATCAGCACTGTCGAACTCTTAATGACTATGCACGACAACAATTAAAGAG
>Ga0172381_10001475_pt1 | contig 27554 bp, 25 predicted proteins | sample Leawel6488metaG_FD_119754 | JGI IMG/M metagenome (GOLD analysis project Ga0172381, IMG submission 119754) | Leachate microbial communities from a municipal landfill in Southern Ontario, Canada - Leachate well 64-88 metaG | ecosystem: Engineered > Solid waste > Landfill > Unclassified | place... | reverse complement strand
GAGGTATATTATGAGAATAAAGAAATTATTAGTTTTAGCTTTGAGTTTCCTTTTTGCTTTCACACTCATAGCCTGTAATAATGGAACTGAGGATACGGTTTTAACGACCACAAGCGAAGAACAAGCCGCTTTAGCAGTAATGGGACAAGCAGCGGACCTAATCACTTTTACCAATGCCGATGATGTGACAGCCAATTTTGAATTACGCAGCAATATCGGCGCCGTTACCATTGCTTGGGAAAGCAATAACGAAACAGTAATCAGTATTGCGAACGCAACATCAGTCAATACAGTACAACAAACTGTATATGCTGCTTCAGTCACAATACCAACGCTTGCAGATGCAACGGTAGTGATAACTGGAACATTCTCATATGGTGGATTTACTTACGAAAGAGAATACTCACTAACAGTCAAAGCAGTAGCTTTAGAAATGAGTTACTCCTCGATTGCGGCACTTCATGCCGGCGCAGCTAAAACGGATGTCATTACCATTAGAGGATATGTGTATTCTTTATATCAATATGGATATTTTATCATTGACGCAAGCAATGTTGCCTTAGCTGTTTATTTTAACAGTCCCGACAGCGAACTCTTGGCGGCAGTTGAAATTGGTGATGAAGTAATTGTGACGGGAACATATGGCTCATACCAAACGTTATATCAACTGTCTAATCCAACAGTACAATTAATAGTCTCACACGGTAATAACGTTGATGTTGTCAAAACAACATTAGATAACGCGACAGGTTTAACAGCGTTAGATTCCACCGATAAAACAATCCATGGGAAAATCTATACCATTACAGTAACAGTTACCGCGGTATGGGATACTGTTAACTCAGAATATGATGTATCTTTATACAGTGGTGCTACGAAAATCGCGGAAGTTTACTATCGCTCCAATGTTGATGCGATTGAAGCATTAGCGGCACTTGACGGACAAGTAGTCACCATTGATGTTTTATATTATTGTCTCCACAGCGTTAATGGCATCTATGTTACCGTAATGGCTTCTGATGCCGATCGAATTGCTGCCGATGCAGCAGCATTAACTTTTGATGATATCATATATTACGAACAGGTTTTACATTTACCAAAGACCGGAGCATCCGGTTCCACAATAATTTGGACAGCTGATAATAACACCGCGGTAACAATAGAAACCTTAGCGGATGAATTTAAACTTACCGTGGGAACAACCGATGTCAATTTTATTTTAACCGCTAATTTATCATTAAATGACGAAACCTTAAATAAACCATTCACTGTTAATATTGAACCGCTTGTTATGAACACTTTTGCGGAAGTATATACAGTAGCTAGTGGAACGGTTTTGTATCTTGAAGGGATTGTAACGGGCTTCAATGGCACCGACGGAACATTCATCCAAAGTATTGTGGAAGTCGGACAAACACCAATCGGTATTTACGTAAATACTTATCTAGATGAAACTCAAGTGGGAAATCAGGTAACCATTAGAGGCACTGTAGGGGTTGTACCCGGGTTGTCCGAAGATTATCGGTTTATCAATGATGACGCCACCGTTATTGGCAATGATGCAGCCGCCCATACGGTTATCACTAAGGAAGTTACTGGCGCTAGCCTTTCAACGTTAGCAGTAGAAACGGAAGCGACAGGAACAATACTTAACATCACAAATGTCGAAGTGGCAAAATATGAAGGTGGCTATATTTTCTTCGAAATAGCGACCGATATTTACTTGAAAGCTGAATATGTAGAAACCTGGGTTCCTGAAGTATATTTAGCGGGAATGACAATTTCTGAGCTGGAGTTATTTATCTTAAAAGTCGATGGGGCCAATTTGGTGGCGATTAATCTTGATATAGCAGAATTAAACAACGCGCAAAAATTAATCGTGGATGCCTCATTGTTTGATTTGGAACAAACAATCACAAGTGATATTGAAATTCCAACCTTGGAATATTCAACCATCGAATCGGTCACTATATCGGCTGGGTTAACTGACTATGTTACTTATGCCAGCGGCGTGTTTACAATCACAAGACCCGCAAGTGACGCATCTGATGCGATGGGAACCGTGACAATTACTCTTGAATTAGGTGTTGAAACAAAGAATGTTGTTATTAATATCACAGTAACAGCCGCTTCTGAAATCAACATTTCTGATCTTTTCATATCTGAATATGTTGAGGGATCAAGTTATTTCAAATATATAGAAATATATAACGGGACGGGCACTACTATTGATTTATCTGAATATAGTTTGGTTTTATATTCCAACGGGGCAACAACGGCAACGACGACAACTCCATTGTCAGGAACACTAGAATCAGGTCATGTGATTGTTCTTTATAATCCTCAAGCCGCAACGATTCCATCGGGACAATCAATGTCTGTTTCTGCGGTCAATTTCAATGGCGATGATGCCGTCGAATTAAGGCATAACGATGTGGTAATAGATGCAATTGGACAAGTGGGATATCGGCCGGCATCAGGATACTGGGGTGATGGTACGACAATTTCAACCCAAGATATGACACTAATTAGAAAGCCAAATGTTACTTCTGGTCGGACGGATTCCTCTTCAATTTTTGATCCAAGTTTGGAATGGATTGCCTATAGCAAAGATGACTTAACTCATTTAGGATCTCACACGATTGAATAGTTGACATAATAAAAGCCCTCAAATTTGCTGAGGGCTTTTCAATTGCGTTATAATATGTGATTACCAAATGAGATCTACGAATGCAGGATAGTCAATGAATGGATTGCGATTGTGTTGATAACTGTAGATTATCTCATTACGATTTCTTTCAAAAGCATCGACGGGGTCAAGATCACACCATTGTAGTAAAGTACTCAGTTTTGCCATTTGATATGTAGTTGGGGTGGTATCGACTAAAGTATATTGGGAATACTTTACAACCATATATAATAAAATACGGGCAATATCACCGCGGACTTCATTTCGAGGGGCGTAGCTAGCTGAGGTAGTAGTGTTATCAAAGTATTTGTTTCCCCTGCTGGAATTAACGGAAGGATTAGTGGGCTTTAAGTTTTGTAAATCAGAAGCGGCATTGACGCCTCCGGCACTAACACCGAGCAATGATTGTGGCCAAATATGCTCGCGATTCCAAGTTGTACCACCATCCCAAGCGCCACTGACAGAATTGCCAGTATAAAGCAATATTACGTTTCCATCAATATCAGGATCAGCATCAGAATCATCGAGGATATATCGAGCGGCATCATAACTGACACCGACAAATCCATCGTTGATAATATCTCTTAGTGCGAGTAACAAAGCATTACCGGTTAAGCCCGATGTGCCATCATAATAAGGTGAAGTTATCGGATCAATGATGGCAACATCACCAACGGTAATGGTAAAGGTATCCAAAAGGCCTAAAAAGGATACAGTAACGACTTTTGTGCCTTCGGTGGACATATTAACACTGGCAACGGAATATTGCATAGAATTGAGAATAACTTCGTTATCGTTAAAAATAAAGGTTACTACCATTCCAGAATAATTAAGAATATCGTTAGTTTCGTAAGCGGTTTTTGTCGGGGGAATAACCGCTAAAGAAGCCGTAATTAAACAATCATCAGGTGTTGTAGTTATATCAGCGACTGTGGGGGCGACGGTAGTAGCTTCTGTTGTTGTATAATCACATCCGATGAAGAGAAAAGCGACAAATATTAATAAAGCAGGAATCATTATTTTTTTCAGTATTGATTTCATATATTTGGCATCCTTTTTTATAATGTGAATACAGTATAGCATATTGATGAGAATATTTCATCTTTTTCCGAAGAAAACTTCCATATCAAAGCAATAATCAATGGCTAATAATGTGTATTTGTGATATAATATAATGTTTTGATAACTGTGAGGTCTTTATGAATAATAAAATTAAAAATCTAATAAAAAAAGCGAAAAAAATAATTATCCTGCGGCATAAAGACCCAGATATTGATGCTCTAGGGTCACAATTTGGATTTTCATGTGCTCTGAAACAAGCCTATCCGAAAAAAACCATCTTGGCTGTTGGCGACACCAACGCGCTTAATACGCTTCAACCCCTGGATAATGTTTCTCGCGAAGATTACCACGGAGCGTTAGTCTTCATATTCGACACGGTTTCCAAACAGATGCTTTTGGGTGATGACTACACCGATGCACAAACCTTAGTATTAGTTGATCATCATTTAAACGAACCCGATATTAGATATGATCATTATATCAAGGATGTCACGGCTTCATCATGTTGTGAAATCGTTTTTCAATTATTGACCGATATGAATATCAAAATTCCGCAAATCGCGGCTAAATACTTATTAATGGGGATTATATCCGACACCGGTCGATATCTATATAATAATGTCAATCCCAAAACATTTTCCGTTTCGGCAAAATTGATGAAAATCGGGGTTAATCTTCAGGAAATCTATGATGTTATGTACTCAGAATCTTTGGATATGAAGAAGATTAAAGCTTATTTCTTTAATACTGTTCAATATACTAAAAATAACGTTGCTTACCGAAAAAATGACGCAGCCTTTCTGAAAGAATTTATGATTGATGTTCACACCGCAAGTCGGGGACTTGTCAACCAAATGGCGGGAGCGAAAGAAGTCCCAATATGGGCCAACTTTACTTTTGATGACCGCATCGGCAAAATTCTCTGTGAATTACGTGCTCGCTCAATTTCCATTGTCGAAGTTGCACGGAAATACGGTGGCGGTGGTCATGCACAAGCATGTGGTTGTACCGTTGATACATGGAATGATACTGATAAAGTGCTTGCAGATCTTGATATGATAGCGGAGGCTAATCGTGGATAAAAAATTTATTCTTGAGAAAATTCTCGAATACCCTAAAATAATTATTCATATGCATATGCGTCCCGACGGGGACTGCTATGGCGCTGGATTTGGATTAAAATATATTCTTGAAGAATCCTTTCCAAATAAGGCTATTTATATTATCGGTGAAACCGCTGATTACCTAAAATTTGTTGGCGAAGTTGATACAATAACTGATGATGTCTATCAAGGAGCGTTATCGATTGTTGTCGATACCGCGACCAAAGATCGGGTTGCCGATCAAAGATATGACAAAGGTGATTATGTCATCAAAATCGATCATCATCTCCCTGTTGACGATTACGGCGATGATCGATATGTAGATATCAGTCGCCCAGCAACCGCGCAAATCATTTTAGAATTTTATCTAGAGAACACAAATATTCTCAAAATGAATATGAAAGCCGCTAAAGCCTTGTATACGGGTATTGTGACTGACACCGGCCGATTCAAATACCGTTCTGTTACCGCCGAAACCTTTCGGGCTGTTGCAAAACTATTAGATTTTGGCCTTGATTTTACTGAAGTTTTAGCGGTTTTAGATATTAAAACCGAAAACCAAATGAAATTACAAGGATATGTTTTGCAAAACTTCGAAAAAACAGCCAATGGCGTCGCATATATAAAAATGACGCCGGAAATCATCCAAAAATATCAAGTTTCGATGGAAGAAGCAACATCATTAGTCAACGAATTGTCCTGTTTGGAAGACTGTCCAGTTTGGATTTTGTTTGCGGAATACGAAAATAATATTGTTCGTGCTCGGTTACGCTCTAAAGGCCCAGCGATTAACCTGTTAGCCAATCGTCACGGTGGTGGTGGCCACCCCATGGCGTGTGGTGCCAATGTTGGGACCTGGGCTGATGTCGACAACTTACTAAATGACGCAGACGAACTTGTCAAAAACTATCGCCAAACCCTTAAATCCTTGTGATTCAAGGGTTTTTTTATTTGTTTAAAAAATAAATCAACGATGAAAGCGTTTTTAACACTGGACTAATCACGATGATTTGATATAATAAGGGCGGTTTATGGTAGCGACTAAAATGATAACGGTTAAAACCGTTTGTTCATATGGTTAAGTTGTTATACGATGATGACGAAGTCTGGAGGAATTGAATGCAGATACTTACATTAGCCATCGATTGGGAAATCACAATTTTTAAAGTGCTTGGCGGCATGGGCTTATTTTTGTACGGCATGGATTTGTTAGGAAAATCCCTGAAACGCTTAGCGGGATCAAAACTAAAAATCATACTAGAGAAAACGACCAATACACCGCTTAAAGGGATCCTAGTCGGAATTTTGATTACGGGATTATTACAATCATCAAGTGCTGTTTCGGTACTTGTTATTGGCCTTGTTCGGGCGGGGCTTATGACCTTGCCACAGGCGATAGGCGTTATTTTTGGCGCTAATATAGGAACAACAATCACTTCGGTTTTAATTGGTTTGGATATTGGAAAGTATGCGCTTATCATCGTATTTGTAGGCAGCGCTTTAGTGTTTTTTATCCAAAAGAAGAAGATTCAAGAACTGGGAAAAGCCATTCTTGGCTTTGGGTTATTATTCTTTGGTTTGGAAACGATGGGGGATTCTTTAAAAACTTTAATCGAATTACCAGTAATTCAAAATTTGTTTGCTAGCGTTGGAGAGTATCCGATATTAGGCCTATTTACCGGGTTAGGGGTGACCGCCATTATTCAGTCATCATCAGCGACGGTCGGGCTTCTCCAGCAACTTTACGCTACCGGTGGTGTGCCGTTGATTGGCGGTGTCGCCATTATCTTTGGGTGCAATATTGGGACAACGGTTACCGCTGTTATTGCCTCAATTGGAGCGCCGGTTGCTGCGAAACGAACAGCGGCGATTCATATTTTATTCAATACGATAGGCGCCATTATTTTTATGATTTTTCTGACCCCGTTCACGGGGTTGATTCAGTGGCTAGCCGAACTAATCTATGGGGCTGATTGGGCAACTAATCGTATGACTATTTCCTTGGCCCACGTTTTATTCAACGTTGGGAATGTTATTCTCATGTATTGGTTTATTAAACAAATGACGTGGTTGGTAATTAAGGCAATTCCTTCGCGCGGGGAAATCCAAGTTGATGAAGTAATTCTTGATAATGCCTTAGTTAAGGAATCACCCGTTTTAGCTTTGGCAAATGCTAAATTAGCAATCACAAATATGGGCAATGTCTGTAAAGCTATGTTTGAATACACATTTGATTACTCTTTTGAACGTAACGATAAGAACTTGGAAATGGGCCGACAATGTGAGGAACTTTTAGATACTATTGATTCAAAAGTGCATAACTATTTAGTTAAAATTGGCGCTTGTGAAATTGACGAACCGCAGATTCAAGAACTGGCTAAAGATATTGATACCATTTCTGATCTCGAACGCATCGGCGATCATTTAGACAATTTGTTAGATTTCTTCGAAGAACGTCACGAACAAAAAATGGAATTACATCCGGAAGCGAAAGCGGAATTAACTGAACTGTATGACACCTTACGAAAAACCCTTTATGAATCAATGACGGCTTATCAAGACCAAAATAAATTAATTGCCACCGAAGTTAATGTTCGTGAAGAAGTTATTGACCGACTTGTTAAACGAAATCGCAAAAATCACATTGGCAGAATCAACGATCAGACATGTTCTGAGACTGAAGCGGGGTATTATGTCGATATCCTTTCCAACATGGAACGCATTGGCGATCATTGTAATAATATCGTTCTAAATGTCTTAAGCGAGTTTTATACTCACGACGAAACTTTCATCACCAAAAAGGATCGCTAAAAATTCAAAAAATTGTACTTGTTTTTGTATACAAAGTAATATATAATAATAAAGCATTCACAGGAGATTTATGAAAAACGCTAAAATCGGCTTTTCAATGGCTATCAATGGAACTGAATTCACAGCCTTCGAAGTAGTCGGAACAGTGGTTTCAAACGGTTTGATTTTCACCGATACAGAAAATAACGACTATCAAATTGATATTATATCACCAACAGTGAGCATTACAAAAACGGGAACAATTACTTCTAAAATGGCCTTTCAAAATCAAAGCATCACCACCGGAATTATCCGAATGGCTGATGCTTACATTGATTTGACAATCAAAACACAGAGACTAAAAATCGCTTTCAATGCGATTGACATCATTTACGATTTACTTGATGACGATGTTGTTATTAGTCAACATCATTTGCATTTGTACTGGCAACTAGACACGGAAAGAAAGGAAAATTAAGCACATGGTTGAATTAAAAAATCTGTCATTGATGGAAGTGGCAGAGCGAATCTTAATTAAAAACAAGCAACCCATGACCTTCATGGAATTATTCAAAGCCTTGAGCGAAGCCAAAGAATTGACCGACGAAGAAAAGGCCCGAATCATATCCCAATTTTATGCTGACTTTATTGCCTCAGCACGGTTTATCTACATGGGCGATGATATGTGGGATTTAAAGAGTCGTCAATCAATCGATATGTGGGACAAAGATGGCGCCTTCTATCAGGAATTCCCTGAATATGAAGAGGATATCGCCGAGGAATTAGAAGAGGAAGAGCAAGAAGAAGACGTCGATATCGACCTTGATGAAGAAGATAACGAAGAAGATAATGAAGAAGATAACCACGAAATCGATGATGATACTATCGTGTATGAAGAAGAAGACGACATCGATGAAGAAAAGGCTGTCATCGATAAACATGACGAATTCGATGATGATAAATACAATGAATACATGGACGATTATGAGGATATGTACGACGAATAATTTTTTAAGAACGGTAGAAAAAAATCGCGATTGAACCTGCGATTTTTTCTTTGCTTATCCGTTGTTCGATCATGAAAAAAAAGATGAAAACGATCATTGTGTCATTTGGTAAAAACAATTGATTTTGCGGAATTATTTTGATATAATCTAACAGAGCCCAAAAAAAAGAGTTCTCCGGCCGGGGAACTTTTTCTTTTTTATATAAAACCGAGGGGGTCAAATATGAAACAAACAAAATTTATCTTTGTGACCGGTGGCGTTGTCTCCAGTCTTGGAAAGGGTATTACCGCAGCCTCAATTGGGAGACTGTTAAAAAATCGTGGGTTAAAAGTTTTTATGCAAAAATTTGATCCCTACATCAACGTTGATCCCGGAACCATGTCTCCTTTTCAGCATGGGGAAGTGTTTGTGACCGACGATGGGGCAGAAACCGATCTTGATTTAGGACATTATGAACGGTTTATCGATGAAAATTTATCAGTAAATAGTTCTGTCACTACCGGAAAAATCTATTCTACAGTTATCGAAAAAGAGCGACGGGGCGATTACTTGGGCGCTACGATTCAAGTCATCCCGCATATTACCAATGAAATCAAAGCTAAGTTGGAAGCGGCGGCAGCCGAATCAAATGCCGATATTATCATTACAGAAATTGGCGGAACTGTTGGCGACATTGAATCATTACCATACCTAGAAGCAATTCGTCAAGCCCGTCGAGATTATGGTTATACCAACACCCTTTATATTCATAACACCTTGGTTCCTTATTTGGAAGCCGCCGGCGAATTAAAGACCAAACCAACCCAACATAGTGTCAAAGAGCTTCGCAGTGTCGGGATTTCTCCTGACATCATCGTTTTGCGAACCAGTCATGAGATTACCAACTCAATGCGCGAAAAAATCGCTTTATTTTGTGATGTTAAGAAAGAAGCTGTCATCCAATGCCTTGATGAAAAAATATTGTATGAAGTTGCCTTGAAATTTAAAGATCAAAACGTTGACAATATTATTTGCGAGCATTTGGATTTAAAAACAGAACCATGCGATATGACCGAATGGCGCGAATTAGTAAAAACAATCAAAAATTTATCGGCGACAATTCAAATTGCCTTGGTTGGCAAATATATCACTTTGCATGATGCATACTTATCTGTATGCGAAGCTTTAAATCATGCGGGATATTATCATCATGTCAAAATCAAAGTCAAATGGATTAATTCCGCGGAATTAAATGAAGGAAACGCTACCGAATTACTGTCGGATTGTCAGGGTATTATCGTCCCCGGCGGGTTTGGCAATCGCGGAATTGACGGTAAAATTACAGCCATAACATATGCACGAACTCATCAGATACCTTTTATCGGCTTGTGTTTGGGCATGCAACTTGCCGCCATTGAATTTGCTCGTAATGTGGCGCAATTGCCACAGGCAAATTCGACTGAATTTGAGGCGGATACAATATTTAATGTTATTGACTTCATGCCGAATCAATACAGTGGAATGCAAAAAGGCGGAACCATGCGTTTGGGTTTATATCGCTGTGATGTTGTCAAAGACACTTTAGCTTTTCAAGCATACGGCAGCGAACACATCAATGAAAGACATCGGCACCGTTATGAGTTCAATAGTAAATTTCGTAAGACATTGGAAAAAGCTGGATTGGTTTTTTCTGGATTTAACCCAGAGACAAAGTTAGTTGAGATTATCGAACTTAAAAATCACCCTTGGTTTGTTGCCTGTCAATTTCATCCCGAATTTCTGTCGCGACCAACAAAACCACACCCATTGTTTAGAGACTTTGTCGGCGCGGCAACGAAATACAAAAACCAATAACACCCCCAAAAAAAGCACTAGCAGCAATCTCAAACAGTCATTTATTGTATTATTATTTATTTTTACTCAGAGATATGCTATAATTTTGTACATATGTTAGGAGGATAAAACATGTTACTTGAAAAATCTCTAATTGAAGAAATAATCGCGAAATCATTGGCAACCGGTGCGGATTTCGCTGAAGTTTACACAGAGGACCGGATTTCATCGGGAATTATGTTAATCGGTGGACATGTGGAAAAAGCTAATTCAGCAAAAACCTTTGGCGTTGGGTTGCGCTTAGCCCAAGGTTTGTTCAGTGTCTACGGATATACCAATAGCAAAAACCCAGATGATTTGTTAAAACTGGCATCCGATTTATCAAAATCGTTTTCTGCGGACAAAAAAACTGTTCCTGTAAAACTAGGAAAAATCGAAGTTGGGACTCACCACAAAGTAAAAATTAATCCCCGTGATGTCAAACAAGAAACAAAAGTTGCTTTAATGCAAAGGGCGTATAAAGCCGCTAAAGAATACGACGAAGTCATTCAACAGGTCAGTGTTAATCTCTCTGATTGGGTTCAGAATGTCGAAATTGCTAATAGTCTTGGCAGATACGTTACCGAAGAAAGAGTTCGTATTCGTTTCTATGTCAGTGCTATTGCCGGAAAAGACGGAATGATGCAAACGGGCGGCGAGGGTCCGGGAACCGCGCAAGGATATGAGTACTTCGATACCGAATGCAATGTTGAAGAAACAGCAATTAAGGCGGCCAAAACAGCAAAAACAATGTTATTCGCTGACGAATGTCCTAGCGGGGTTATGGCCGTTATTTTAAACAATGAGTTTGGCGGTGTCATTTTCCATGAAGCGTGCGGACATAGTTTAGAGGCCACATCAGTGTCGAAGAACGCATCTGTTTTCTGTGGAAAACTGGGTACAGTTGTTGCATCGCCGATTGTTAATGCAATCGACGACGGCACAATTGAAAACGGATGGGGATCGGCTAATTTTGATGACGAAGGCTATCCGCAGCAACGCCGAGTTTTAATTGAAAACGGTGTTTTGAAAACGTATATGGTAGACTTGCTAAATACACGAAGAATGGATCATAAACCAACCGGTTCTTCACGACGCGAATCATACAAATTCGCGCCAACATCACGGATGAGCAATACATTTATTGATAATGGCACTTCGACATTCGAAGAAATCATCAAAGCTACTGAATATGGACTGTTCGCCGCAAAAATGGGTGGTGGTTCGGTTAATCCTGGAAATGGTGATTTCAACTTTTCTGTATCGGAAGGCTACATGGTAAGAAATGGTAAAATTGCTGAACCGGTCCGTGGAGCATCATTAGTTGGAAACGGTGCAGATATTTTATTCAAAATTGATATGATTGCCAACAATCTTGAGCGGGCTCGCGGAATGTGTGGATCAGCTTCCGGATCAATCCCAGCTGATGTCGGACAACCGACGCTAAGAGTTCACTCAATTACCGTTGGTGGTAAGAAAGGAGCGAAATAATATGAACCTTGACTTATTATTCCAAAAAGCCAAACAAAAAGGAATCGAAGATGTTCAGGCGTTTTTATCTCACAAAAACGAACTTTCTATTGAAGTCTTTAACGGTGACTTGGACAAATATGAAATTTCTGATTCATCTAGTTTGATTGTTCGTGGCATTTATCAAGGAAAATTTGGAACATTTGTTACCGAAGTGATGGATGACTCGATTATCGATTTGATTATTGATAATATGATTGCCAATGCAAAAATCATCGATTCTCCGGATGAGGCCATCATCTATGCGGGCGATAAAAAATATGAAATAGTCGAAGGCTTGTTTGAAGAAGCTTTAGAAAAGAAAGATGCGGCAGAGAAAATTGCCGCAGTAAAAGAACTTGACGGATTACTTCACAAAGCGGATCCACGGGTCTCAATTGCAGAAACGATGTATTCAGAAACCACGAGGACTGTTTTATTACAAAACACCAAAGGATTAAAGCTATATAACAAGGTTAATTCGGCATATCTTGGTGCTCAAGTTATTGTTAAAGACGAAGCCGATCAACGGACTGGGTTTGATCTTGATATCACCAATGATTTTGCGGATTTTAATTTATCCGAGCTTGCGGACCGAATCGTCAAAGAAGGAATTGACGCTTTAGGAGCTAAACCAATTGCTTCAAATAATTATGAAATTATCCTACGTCGTGATGCTTTAGCTATTTTGCTAGCGACATTTCAAAATGTCTTTTCCGCGGATGCGGTCCAAAAAGGCTTGTCGCTTCTTAAAGGCAAGTTAAGTGAAACAATCGGTTCAGAACTAGTCACAATTGTTGATGATCCATTCCTTAAGAAATCTAGTTCTTCCCGTTCATTTGATGATGAGGGATGCGCCACAAAATACAAAGAATTAATCAAAAATGGCGTTCTCACGACATATTTGCATAATTTAAACACCGCCAAAAAAGATGGTCTTTCTACTACCGGGAATGGTTTTAGCGGATCGGTTTCTTTCATCAATATGAAAATGATTTCTGGAAACGATACTATGGAAGCGATGTTAGCATCAATCAAAGATGGCTTATTAATTACTAATCTGCAAGGGTCACACGCCGGTGCTAACACGGTATCGGGGGATTTCTCGCTTCAGGCGTCTGGTTTTGTCATCAAAGATGGCAAAATCGGAGCACCAGTGGCTTTAGTCACGGTTGCGGGTAATTTTATCTCGTTATTAAAAGACATTGTTGCGGTTGGAGATGATTCAAAGACGAGTTTTTATGGAGTAACATGCCCATCAGTTAAAGTCAAATCCATGCCGGTTTCTGGTTTATAATAATTATTGCAGTTTAAATCCCATCGAGTTATGATGGGATTTTTAAATATATTAACATAATCCGATTTTTAAACAGATTTAGTGTATCTGGCTTAAAACTTTACTTTATCACAAAAACTTTGTATAATATAGAGCGATAAACATCAATATGAGCCGAATTCTATCAGGAGGAAATATATGAAAACAGTCTCGCTAGAAGCAATGTGTAAAAAAGCTTTTGAAAACGGATATGCCGTTGGTCAATTCAATATCAATAATCTTGAATGGACAAAAGCCGTTTTACAAACGGCGCAAGAAATGAATTCACCAGTCATCCTTGGGGTTTCGGAAGGGGCCGGTAAATACATGACTGGCTTTAAAACCGTTGCGACAATGGTGGATTCGATGATTGAATCATTAAACATAACAGTTCCAGTGGCTTTACATCTTGATCACGGGACATATGAAGGCACATTTAAGGCCATTGAAGCCGGTTTTTCTTCGGTCATGTTTGATGGATCTAAATACCCAATTGACGAAAACATCGCCAAAACCCAAGAATTCGTGGCTCTGACCAAAAAACTTGGCTTGTCAATGGAAGCCGAAGTCGGCGCTATTGGCGGGGAAGAAGATGGCGTTTTGGGAATGGGCGAATTGGCGGATCCAGATGAATGTCAACGAATTGCTGGACTTGGAGTCACAATTTTAGCTGCCGGTATTGGAAACATTCATGGAGTATATCCTGCCAATTGGCAAGGACTTAATTTCAAAGTTTTAGCTGATATAAAAAAGAAAGTTGATAACAAACCGTTAGTTCTACATGGCGGCACTGGAATTCCGGATGAAATGGTAAAAAAAGCTATCGCTTTAGGCGTTGCTAAAATTAATGTCAATACGGAGTGTCAGTTGGTTTTTGCCGCCGCTGTTCGCAAATATATCGAAGCGGGTAAAGACCGCGAAGGCAAAGGATATGATCCCAGAAAGCTTCTCGCCCCGGGAGTTGAAGCAATAAAACAAACCGTCAGGGAAAAGATGATTTTATTTGGCTCGGTTGATAAAGCGTAATTGACATCACAAAAAAACCATAAGATAATATTTGGCTTTTTTATCAGTAATGATATAATGATACATAAGGCGGTGAAAACTTGGATGCTCTCTTGAATGAATTTATATCATGGAAAAAGGAAAATCAGCCGTTGTATCTCGATTTAAAAGCCCACGAATCTTTGCTTTTTGATCGGTTTTACCCGGTTTTTACGGTTTTAGACCACATTCTACAAGAAACAACCGCAAAAAGAATGAAACTAGATTCGGATTTAATAAAGATCTTTGATGTAGGACTGGCATTTCTTAACGACCAGTTTGAATCATGCAAAATTTACCTGAGCACTAATTTTCACAACGATATACATGAACTGATGAAATATGATAGCGTCATCAACTACGTCCTGTTTGCCGAAGATGTTCGCTACGAACTTGAAGAAAAACAACGCAAATATGATAAAGACACTTTAGATAAATTATGTGACAAACTAGAAAATATCATTGATAAGCAACTACCCGTCGATGGTAATTTGGGATTATATGTTGATGAACAGATTCGCGTAATTTGTGGTGACAATGAATTAGATTTTTATGGCATTATCGATATCTTTTCCGATATCGCTGACACTTTAGGCATAACTTTGTACGAAGACGAAGAAATCGTCATCGGAAAAGATATATAAAAAGGAGAAATTATGAATAGAAAACAATTTATAACAGCACTAATTGTTCTGTCTGTCGGTGGCGTCGCTTTGATTGTCACCGAATCCATCTTCAAATATTTTGGCGATAACGGGTGGCTCTATGATATCCTCATCATTTCGTTTGGATATTTGTTTATTAAGTACAAAATGACCGCTCCATGGCAACTATTTACTAACAAATTTTCAATGATGGTTGACTATGATCTTGATGTCGCTGGTGCCGTTCAATTGGCGGAAAAAGCCGTTGCGGATGCGCCAACAAAACAATTTAAAACATTATATCAGGTTTATTTGGGAATTGCTTTATATAATGCTGGACGATATGAAGATGCCATCAAAAATTTTAATTCCATTGAACTAAAGAAAATTATCACCGGATACCAAGTCTTAATCTTTGCCTATACCAGTTACGCTTCTTTTGAACTGGACGATATGGAGACTGTCCGTCAGAGTATCGAAAGAATAAAAAATGTCAAAGAAAAACTCGGACCAAAATATGCCGATTTCGTTGACGGTTATACAGAATTGCTTGATGCTATGCAAAACCTTTCGGATGATCCCGAACATTACAAAGAAGTCATCGAACGGCATTTTTCCCGCGAAGATGGATTTATCTCAACTAAACTGATTCTCAACTACCGTTTAGCTTTGTACTATAAGGAAATCCATGATGATTTGGAAATGGACAAATGTCTGGCTTTTGTTATAGCTAATGGCAAAGAACACCACACGGCATTAAGGGCAAAAGAAATATTTAAGGGCTTAGTCAATGTGGATGATTATATTTACGTTGAACCGCAACCGGGTGAGGTTGTTGAAACACAACAAGGCGAATTTAAAGAGCCGGAAATGATTGAAGAAAAACCGGAAGAAACCGAAAAACAAGATAATCAGGAATAAAAAAAGAAAATCGGCCAAGAGAGAAATTCTCAGGCCGATTTTTAATTAACGATTACGATTTTTCATATGGGGAAACAATAAAACATCTCGAATCGAAGCACTGTCTGTTAGTAACATGACCAATCTATCAATGCCAATTCCGATTCCGCCGGTAGGCGGCATCCCATACTCAAGCGCTTCGATAAAGTCCAAATCCATTTCATTTGCTTCATCGTTACCAAGGGCTTTTTCCTTTAATTGATTCTCAAAACGTTCTCTTTGATCAATTGGATCATTCAATTCAGTAAAAGCGTTAGCATACTCACGACCATCGATAAATAATTCAAAACGTTGGGTAAAACGAGGATCAAGGGGATCTTTCTTTGACAATGGAGAGATTTCAATCGGATGACCGTAAACAAATGTAGGTTGAATAATCTTATCTTCGCAGAAAGCATCAAAGAATAAATTGATGATATGACCAATACCAAAGTGTTGGGGTTCGACCGTTAAATGATGATCAAGCGCCAGTTTCTTCGCGGTTTCGAAATCAGACACCGCAAAGAAATCAATTCCGGTATATTCTTTAATCAAATCGACCATGTGAACCCGACGCCAGCCTTTAGCTAATTCGATGGTTTTATTCTGATAGGAAATTGTCGTTGTTTTGCGTGTTTCTTTAGTGATGGCAACGATCAAGTCTTCGCACAAATCCATCATTCCCATTAAATCACTGTATGCTAAATATAATTCAATCGTTGTGAATTCAGGATTGTGTTTGACATCCATGCCTTCATTACGAAACAAACGGCCGATTTCATATACACAGTCAAACCCGCCAACGATTAATCGTTTTAAATATAATTCCGGAGCGATTCGGAGATAAAAAGGCATATCCAAGGCATTGTGATGCGTTATGAAAGGTTTAGCATTGGCTCCGCCCAGTACCGGATGTAGAATTGGCGTTTCCACCTCTAAATAGCCTCGGTTATTCAAATAATTACGCATTGAGGCAATGATTTTCGAACGTAAAATCAAAGTTGTCTTCGAATCTTCGTTCATAATTAAATCAACATATCGCCGCCGATATCGTTCTTCAATATCCGTTAAGCCATGAAATTTTTCCGGTAATGGACGCAAGGCTTTTACCAAATGAGTATATTTAGTGACGCGGATTGAGAGCTCGCCGGTGTGAGTGATCATGGGGGTACCTTCAACGCCGATGATATCACCGATATCACCCTTGTCAAAAAGAATGTAGGCATCTTCCCCGACATTATCAAATTTAACATAGACTTGAATTTGTCCATATTGGTCTTGAATGTGAGCAAAACCAGCTTTTCCTTTGGATCGTTTTGTCATTATACGACCGGCAATCTTGATTGTGGGTAAGGATCCCATTGCTTCGAGATCTTCGGGTTTTAAATGACCATATTGGGCTTTAAAAGTTTCAGTATTGTGAGTTCGGTCAAACCGCTGCCCATAAGGATCTAAACCTTTGACGGATAAATCCGTTGCTTTTTCACGACGGATGATTTCTTGTTCGGATAGTTTATTTTCCATTAGGGGTTACTCCTCAATATTAGTAGCAGTTATTAACAAAGCTAAGTTGGTATATTGCATAATTTGATAATAATCAATGTTTTGGGCTCGATCACTGTCTGAAAGAGACGGCATGGTATTATAGTATAGTTTAACGGGGTTAAGCCCTAAAGCGGTCAAAGCGGTAAAAATATCATCAGATGCCGGCGAACTGGCATTCACTTCATAGATGATGTGACGAATAGAATTTGCTTGGGCTTGACTAAGAATTGACTCCCGATCTTGAGCAATGGCAACATCGTTTTCTTCATGATATCCTGGCGAGATTGATATTGTTTTCAAACCATAATCAGCCTTTAGATAGCCATATAGATTCGTGGAAGTAAGAACTGTTTTCGATTCGGGGTTGATAGCAGCGTCATAAGCAGCATCGAGGCTAGAAAGAATTGCCAGAAGATTATCTCGATTAGTGGCGATGGTTGAAGCCAGTTCGGGGTATCCGGTTTGGGCATCAATTAATTTCGTATATAACAAACCGACAACTTGAATCATTCGTTTTGGACTTATCCAGAAATGCGGATCCAGTCCAATTTCAGTATCTGTGGCTTCGTCGTCTTCTTCATCATCGTGAGAATGATGAGACACCCCTTCAATCAATAACGAATTCACCCCGTTTACATCAAATTCTGTTTCGAGTTTGACGAGGGTCACTTCTTCATCGGTAAAGATTGTGCTAATTTGGTTATCAATATAGGTGTCAAAGAAAGCACCAATATAAAACAGATATTTAGCTTCGGTCATAGCAATGATTTGTTTCGGAGCCCAATCGACTGATTCATTATGGGAAGTAACTCCAGGGACCATTCCACAAGTGATGTCAGTGTCTGTGAGTAAGGAGTCAACAAGGTATTCTAGTGGATAGACGGTCACATAGATATTGTAAGTAACCAGGCTGTTAGTACAAGCCGATAAGGAAAAGAATCCGAGAACTGTTAAAAAAAGCACTGCAATTTTTTTGCTCAAGATAATCACCTAGATTCATACGTTTATATTTATTATTATAGCCTATAATTTTCATTTTCGCAATCAAATCCCCAAATCGGGGGTATTCTTTGTTTCCTCAAGGATTTCATACATTTTTTCGGCATCAGCTTTTTTTGTAAGATCAGCAATCAGCAATGCCCGGATGACCAATACTTTATTTCCGTACACGATTTTGATGCGATCGCCTGCCTTGACTTCACTTGCAGGCTTCGCCATATGATCGTTGATGAACACTCGTTCGTTAGCGGCGATGTCTTTGGCGACGACGCGACGTTTGAATAAACGCGAGACTTTTAAAAACTTATCAAGACGCAAGAATACCACCTCTTTTTTAAGAACAAGGGATACGGCTCGTATCCCTTGAATGGTTTATACTTTTTTTTCAGGATCAGTTGTCGAAACAACGGATTCTGTTTCGGCAGGAGAAGAAGGAGTAATAACTGGATTCTTGGATTCTTTGGATTCGGCGGGATTACTAAGAAGAATATCGTCCCACCGTGACAACCGACCAGTTTTAACGATTTCATCGATGTCTTCTTTCGTAAGGGTTTCAACCTCAAGTAAGTAGTGAGCGATTTTTCGTAAAAGATCTTCGTTCTCGCGAATCAAAACTTTAGCTTTTTCATAGCATTCATGAATGATGTTACGAACTTCCTTATCAATTTCGGTAGCGATATTTTCGGAGAAGTTTTTATCTTTTCCATAATCACGGCCTAAGAAGACAGGGCCAGTATTCCGTTCGTAAGTAACCGGACCGAGGTTTTCTGACATCCCATATTCGGTAATCATTGCCCGGGCGATGGTAGTAGCTTTTAGTAAATCGTTATGAGCTCCGGTGGAGATTTCTGAGAAGATAATTTCTTCGGCAACGCGGCCACCCAGTAAGCCGGTGATAATTTCCAATAATCCTTGGCGCGTTTGTAAGAAAGCTTGTTCCTCTTCGGGAAGCATCAAGTTATATCCGCCAGCTTGTCCGCGAGGAATGATAGTGACTTTCTGGACAATATTGGCATTCTGAAGTTTGATGCCCACAACAGCATGCCCAGATTCATGGAAGGCGATAAATTGACGCTCCTTCTTGGAGAAGACACGCGATTTTTTGGCTGGACCCATTAACACACGGTCAACGGCTTCATCAATATGGTAGAGTTCGATTTGTTTTTTGTTTTCTCTGGCGGCAAGTAAAGCGGCTTCATTCATTAAATTTTCTAAGTCGGCACCGGTGAATCCGGGAGTGCGATGCGCAATTTCCTCAAAAGTAATATTCGGATTGATTTTTTTGTGACGGGAATGAACTTTTAGAATCTCGGTGCGACCTTTAATATCCGGGACACCGACATAGATTTGACGATCGAAACGGCCTGGGCGCAAAAGCGCGGGATCAAGAATATCAACGCGATTCGTTGCGGCAAGAATGATAACACCAGAATTATGTCCGAATCCATCCATCTCAACAAGTAATTGATTTAATGTCTGTTCACGTTCGTCATGTCCGCCGCCAAGGCCTGTGCCTCTTTGTCGGCCGACAGCATCAATTTCGTCAATGAATAAAATACAAGGAGCATTCTGTTTGGCGGTTTTGAACATGTCGCGGACGCGGCTGGCGCCGACACCAACGAACATTTCTAAGAAATCAGATCCAGACACGAAGTAGAAAGGCACATTGGCCTCGCCAGCGACAGCGCGGGCAATTAATGTTTTACCAGTTCCTGGAGGGCCAATGAGAATGACCCCTTTGGGGATTCTAGCGCCAAGATCCATATATTTTTTGGGGCTTTTTAAGAAATCGATGATTTCCTGTAATTCTTCTTTTTCTTCATCAGCACCCGCAACATCATTAAATGTGGTCTTTTGGTTTTTAGAAACACGAGCCCGACTTTTACCAAAATCGAAAGCTTGTTTATTAGCGTTGGTGTTTCCCCGCATCATATATACAAGCAAAACAACAACTCCGATTACTAAAACGATTGGAAATAGAATACTTAACCAATCATAAGTAGAGCCAGGAGTGTGTAGATATGTGACATTATTAGTCGCATCTAAATCACCATTTAAATTATCGATAATCGTGGTGATGCGATTTAGGTCATTATCGTTAGCTAAGTAAGTGAAAACGGTGATCTTCGAGATGTTATCAGCGGTGATAGTGACCGTGGTTCCGTCTACCCCCGTTATTGTGATGCCGGGTTTGAAAACAATTATCGCTTTATAACCGCGATAGTTTATATCACCGGAAATGGGAGTGACGGATACTTGGGAAATATTTTCGTTGTTTAAAGCACTTTCAAATTGACTTACACTCAGCTCAACTGGGGAATTCAGGTTTCCGAATCCGATGATGACAGCGATTCCGAGTAAAATCAAAATGGCAATCATCACAAAATGAGATGTTCGACTAGTTAAAGGCTTTTTGACGGGTTGATTGGTATTTTCGGCCATAATAGACCTCCTTATGATGTCAGATTATTACTTATATACTTCTGGCTTGAGAACGCCGACAAACGGTAGGTTACGATACATTTCATTATAATCAAGTCCAAAGCCGACAACAAAGGCTTTGGGAATGGATTTTCCGATATATTTAGGTACAAAAGGAACTTTTCGTCCAGCGGGTTTATCTAGTAAAGTGACTACCTCAACTGAAGAAGCACCACGATGTAACAAAAGTCGCGATATGACTTCTAATGTTTTTCCGGTATCGACAATATCTTCAGCGATTAACACATGTCGATTTTGAACAGATACCTCTAGATCTTTAGTGATCTTAACATCGGAAGAAGCGGTGATTCCACCATGATAACTAGAGACACCCATCAATTCAATCTCACAATATAAATCAATATGTTTGATTAATTCGGCCATGAAGGGAATACATCCTTTTAAAAGACCGATGATGAGAGGATTTTTATCCTTATAATCATCGGTAATCTGATGACCGAGACGGGAACAAATGGCAATAATATCCGCTTGTGTGACCAGTATATGGTCGATGTCTTTTTCCAGCATGTTATTTCCCCTTTACATACGTTAGATAAATAACTTGTTTCCCAGTTTTTGTAACAGGGCTAATTTTTAATCCCGGAACCCAAAAAATTTCCGCTTGAGCAGTGATTCCCACGGCTAAATGGTTACGTTCTTCGAATGGGATTTTCATATCAATTAGTAATTCACTGATTTTTTTCGTTCCACCAATAATTTTGATGCGATCGCCATCGTGACGACTTCTGAATGTCATTGGAAAGATGAAACGTAAATTATTATACCATAATTCAATCGAAATACCATCAATATCGCTTCGTTTTTCCGTAATGACAACCATATCGCCATTTGGTAGGGGATATGTTCCGAAAGTGGGTATTTCCTGGGAAAAGGCAAATGCTTCTGTAATTATTGTTTCAAAACTAATCAGATTGTATTTTCTAACGATACAAAGATTCTTGTTTAATATGAGACGAGCGTTGGGTTTGTCACTGATTGCCAGACCAAGAATGCTTTCTATATTAGCAAAAGATAATTCAAAACCATCGAGTGTTAAGCGATCGACGATCCTTTTGATGACATCGCGGGTTACAGCGCGGTCCAAAGCGGTGAACGCCGTGACAGACACAACGGCTTTATCCAAAGCAAATGTTACCGATGCATCAATAAATGCGGTCGATAATCGGCTGATTAACGCATATGTTTCGGTAATGTAAGTGGCGAATTGGTCAAATTTTTCATGATAGAGCGGGTTTTCTTGCTCAATTAATGGCAAAATATGATGACGGAAGCGGTTCCGAGTGTACTTATCCAGAAGGTTGGATGAATCTTGACGGAAAATGATTTTGTGTTTAGTTTGGTAAAGTTCAATTTCACTCCGAGTCGTATGTAATAATGGACGGATTATTTCGATATCGCGATAAGCCAGCCGTTCGCTGATTCCGGCATACCCAATGAAACCCGAACCACGAACTAACCGCATCAAAATCGTTTCAGCTTGATCATCCGCATGATGGGCCAAAGCGATTTTATTTGCATGTACTTTTTTGGCGATTTCATAAAAGAATTGATATCGTTTATTACGAGAATAATTATGAAAATTATCTTCACCCTGATAATCAAGGATCATGCCATAAAAAGCGACATTATATGACTGGCATTTTTCCGCAACAAAAGCGTATTCCTCTTCTGATTCCAATCGCATGCGGTGATTGACATGGGCGACCACAACAGAAAGATGCAAAGCGTCTCGTTTTTGACATAACATATCTAAAAGAACCATTGAATCGATACCACCACTGACCGCAACGACAATGATGTCGTTTTTTTCAATCAACTTTGAAGTTAAACCGGCCATCATTTTCATCACCTCAAATCATGGCTCTTATTGAATATTGTATCAATTTTTTGACGTTATAACAATTATATCCGATAAATCGGTATCAGTCTATCATTAATTTGTGAGTAATTCATGGACTTTTAGTATGAGAATTGCGGATGAAAGCAAGACAAAGGAAATTATATGGCAGACTTAAGAGTTTATGGTATAATAATTTTAGAAAGCAAAGAGGTACATACTATGAACAAATATATTCTCGCTAGCAATTCTCCCAGACGAAAACAACTAATGGAAATGCTTGGGATTGACTATGAAATCATCATTAGTTCCGTTGATGAAATTATTCGGCCCGATTTAGCTAACGATGAACTGGTGATGGATTTAGCTTTTCAAAAAGCCGCCGATATATTTCGCCATCATCAGGATGATATTGTTTTAGGCTTTGATACCATGGTATATATTGATGATAAACGGCTTGGCAAGCCAAAGAACGCTCAAGATGCCAAAGAAATGTTAACAATTCTATCGGGAAAAACACATGTAGTTATAACCGGCTGTGCCATAATCACAAAAAAGATTTCCAAATCCTTTTTTGAAGCCACAAAAGTGACATTTTATCCCATGACCAATCAGGAAATTGATCAATATATAACATCAAAAGAACCGTTTGATAAAGCGGGAGCGTATGCGGTTCAAGGACTTGGAAGTAAATTTGTACAAACAATTGATGGTGATTTTTACACGGTGATGGGACTTCCCGTTGCCCGACTATATCATGAACTTAAGGAACTAAATCTTTTATAACACAGAAACGACTGCGAAAATATTTTCGCAGTCGTTTTATATGAAAACGCTTAATTATAGCGATTTACACTGAATATTCCTTTTCTTTTAATGCTTGTTTTTTTACCGCTTTTGCCACCGCTGTAACAACGCGTCGATCTAAGGCGTTTGGCAAAATATAGTCATACGAAAGTTCCGTATCTTTGACGAGACTAGCTAATGCTTGGGATGCGACTACTTTCATTGCTTCGCTGATTTGTGGGGCTCGGGCTTGAAGGGCGCCTTTAAAAATACCAGGAAAGATTAGCACATTATTAATCTGATTAGGATAGTCACTGCGTCCGGTACCGACAATTATAGCTCCAGCTTGATGAGCAATTTCGGGCATAATTTCAGGTTTTGGATTAGCCATTGCAAAGACAACAGGATCTTTTGCCATTGATTTAATCATCGAGGCATTAATTAAGTCGGGGGCACTGACTCCGATGAATAAATCAGCACCTTTGATTAACTCTCCCAATGTGTCACTTCCGGTCAAGTTATATGAAGATATAATGGATTGGTCTAATAATTCACGGATTAAAAAATCATAAGAATCATATTTTTTATCGGTCACGATGCCTTGTTTGTTATAGGCGTTAATGGTTTTAATTCCCAAATTAGTTAACATTCGGCAAATCGCACTTCCGGCCGCACCGGTCCCTGAAATTACAACCCGGATGGCAGCGAGATCCTTTTTTAGCAGACGAAACGCATTTGTGACCGCTGCAGCCACCACAACGGCAGTTCCGTGTTGGTCATCATGGAACACCGGTATGGCTAGCCGTTTTTTTAATTCTCGCTCAATCAATACGCACTGAGGAGCGGCAATGTCTTCTAACATGATTGCGCCAAACATTGGGGCGATTCTAACAACAGTTTCAATGATAGCTTGAGGATCTTGGGTGTCAAGGCAGATAGGAAAGGCATCAAGGCCGGAGAATTGTTTCAATAATGCAGCTTTGCCCTCCATAACCGGAATGGCTGCCAGAGCCCCGATATTACCTAAACCCAAAACGGCTGATCCATCGGTGACAATGGCGACCATGTGACCTTTTGAAGTGTATTGGTAAGCGGTTTCTGGGTTGGCGTTGATTTTAAGACATGGAGCTCCAACCCCAGGAGTATAGGCAATTGATAAATCGTGGGCGGTTTTTAAAGGTACCGTCGAACAAACAGAAAGTTTACCGGGATGAAGTTTGTGTAAGATAAGTGCTTCTTGATCTAAATTTGTCAATGTTATCATTCCTTTTGTAATATATGTTAATTTAATTATATCATTTTTTTTGCTAGAAACAGATAAAAGCACCATTTTCAAGCTCGATAAATATCTCTTGCATTTTAGATGGGAGTTTGTTATAATACTTTTGCTTGAGAACTTACTATGAAATAAAAATCATGGCAGAAGGAGAAAAACAAAATGAAAAACGGTATTCATCCGAAATATAATCAAACGACGGTTACTTGCAGCACTTGTGGCAATACATTTATCACAGGCTCCACTGTAAAAGAAATCCGCGTTGACACTTGTTCCAATTGTCATCCGTTCTTTACCGGCAAACAAAAATTCACCGCTGCGGACGGACGAATCGACAGATTTAACAAACGTTACGGCATCGAAAATAAATAATGACAAAAGAAACCATATGATATGGTTTTTTTTTTGCACTTTGGTTATAATAGACTTTGTAAAAAATCAAAGGAGGAATCACTATGTATGTGAGACAACGCGAAGGATGGATTGAAGTAATAACGGGACCAATGTTCGCCGGAAAAACCGAAGAATTAATCCGTCGAGTTAAACGACTCGAATATGCAAAACAAAACATACTTGTCTTCAAACCATCGATTGACACACGTTATGGCAATAATGAAGTCGTTAGTCATAACAATAACCGCACCAAGTCAATTAATATTCGTAAAGCCTCAGAAATAATGCAATACGTTGATAACGATACCAATGTCGTCGCCATCGACGAGATTCAATTCCTTGATGAAGAATCTGTTGAAATCTGCGAATATCTCGCTGATCACGGTATACGCGTCATTGTCTCAGGCTTGGACCGCAATTTCCGTGGCGAACCATTTTCCTTTATGCCAAGATTATTAGCCATCGCTGAAGATGTCACAAAGTTATCAGCGATTTGTGTTGTTTGCCATACACCGGCAACCAGAACCCAAAGAATTGTTAATGGCAAACCGGCCAGTTATAATGATCCAATTATTTTGGTAGGAGCCAAAGATTCATATGAAGCTCGCTGTCGACACTGCCATCAAGTGCCAGGAAAACCAGCGACATACACTCGATTTGAAGACCATGAATGAGCTTGATGAGCGCTGGATGCGAGAGGCTCTCAAAGAAGCACAAAAGGCATTTGATATCGGTGAAGTACCAGTTGGGTGCGTCATTGTCAAGGATGATAAAATTATTGCTAGAGGCTATAATCAGCGCGAGACGACCAAACATGTTTTCAATCACGCTGAGATGATGGCAATGGATCAAGCTTGTCAATTATTAAACTCTTGGCGACTTGATGAATGCACACTATATGTTACTATCGAGCCATGTGTGATGTGCGCAGGCACAATGATACAAGCACGGTTAAAACGACTTGTGTATGGTGCATTTGAGCCTAAAAGTGGGGCACATACATCAATAGTAAATCTTTTTGATTATGACTACAATCATCATGTAGAAGTTGAAAGCGGTGTTTTGAATTTGGAAGCAAGCACAATTATGAAAACGTTTTTTCGAAAACTACGGGCTGATAAGTAATTGTTATTTGCCAGTAAATATGATAAAATATAATAAGAATCTCTTATGAAGCATCTTCACTCAATAAGTGCCCACGAATTAGGTCAGGTCTTGACGGAAGCAGCCTTAAGTAAGGTGTTTATGTGGGTGGAGATGCTTCATGGGAGATTCTTTTGAATGAAAATATCGAACAAGGAGTGATTTGTCATGGCGTTGATTTTTATTGATTTAGATGGAACAATGCTTGATCATGGCAAACCCGCCAAAAATATAATCAATACAATTACACAATTAAAGGCCAAAGGGCACATTCCCATCATTGCTTCGGGTCGAGTTCCGCACTTGCTTTATGGAGTAGATAAAGTATTAGGGATTGACTCTTATGTTTGTGCCAACGGGAATTATATCAACTATCAAGGACAAGTAGTATACGAAAAGTATATTCCCGTAGATACTGTTCAAAGGATGATAGACACTTGTGATCGAATCGGATCTGACTTGGTTTTAGAAGGCGTTTTTGGTTATGTTGCTTATTCAAAACAAACGGAATATGTTGATGCTTTCTCAGATAACTTTGGGATTGAACGTCCCATTATTAACCGTTCGTTTCACCTTGAAAATCAGATTCTTTCTTTTATTGTCTTTGACGCTTGGAAAGTTGATCAACTCCGAATTGATTTTCCTGAATTGATGTTTGTACAATCCAGTCGTTATGGTTTCGATGTAAATCTAAAAGGCGATTTAAAAGCTGATGGGATTAGATGGCTGGTGAACTATCTTAATTATCCAACCAGTGAAGTATATGCTATCGGTGATGGGATGAATGATATTTCGATGCTCAAGGCCGTTGAGCATGGAATCGCGATGGGAAATAGCCACCCTGATCTTAAGGCGGTTGCGACTTATGTGACATCAGCTGTTGGTGATGAGGGGGTTGCTAACGCCTTACGTCATTTTGATTTGATATGAGGAAATCTGGACAAACCGGGTTTCTTTTTTTATCAGGAATAGATCGCTTACTTTACTAAATTGATACGATGAATTACAATAGATAACGGAAGAAAGTGATTACTATGTACGATGCTATTGTTATAGGTGGCGGTCATGCCGGCTCAGAAGCCAGCCTTGCCCTCGCTCGACTGAATAAAAAAACATTATT
>Ga0172381_10001474_pt1 | contig 27572 bp, 28 predicted proteins | sample Leawel6488metaG_FD_119754 | JGI IMG/M metagenome (GOLD analysis project Ga0172381, IMG submission 119754) | Leachate microbial communities from a municipal landfill in Southern Ontario, Canada - Leachate well 64-88 metaG | ecosystem: Engineered > Solid waste > Landfill > Unclassified | place... | reverse complement strand
GGCGTTATGGAAAGAAGTATGCTACCTTGGAAAAAGAGATGAATTATATGTTAAAAAATTATCTAAAAGATTAGTTTATCTAGTCTAGAGCCTATAATTTTTTGTTTTCAAAACATGCTATAATGGGATCAACAAAATAACCAACCAAAAAAACAACCACGGTTCGTCTTTTTTAAAAAATCCCCATACTAAAAATCACCGAAGCCCAATCCTCTTCCATAATCGCCAACCAATTCTCCGCAAAAATCGCATACTTTGTCATTCTGAGCGGAGCGATAGCGGAGTCGAAGAATCCCTTCATCACCGCTAAACCCATGAAATATATTTTTATCCCAATGAAACGATTCCTCGACAAACTCGGAATGACAGATAAAAAAATCAGATAAATATAATGCTCAAAATCACCGAAATCCAATCCTCGTCTATAATCACCAAATCGAATCTGCCGGAGGCTGATTATGTTATTAATCCTTATGTGGGGTGTATGCACCGCTGCTTTTATTGTTATGCGCGGTTTATAAAAAGGTTTACGGGAAATAAAGAGGCGTGGGGTGATTTTGTGAATGTGAAGATAAACGCGCCTGAACTCGTGCCAGAAAAATCAGAAAAATATAAAGGGAAAACGATTCTTCTTTCTTCCGTCACCGACGCCTATCAGCCGATTGAAAGAAAATATAAAATAACACAAAAGATATTAGAAAGACTCATCCCACTTGAGCCAGATTTAGAAATTCTCACGAAATCAGACTTAGTTCTCCGAGACATCGACCTTATAAAAAAATTCAAAAATCGCCAAGTTGGAATTACTATCACCACGCTCGACGACGACCTGCGCCGCAAAATCGAGCCGTTCGCTTCGCCCGTTCAAAATCGAATCCGTGCACTGGAGATACTCAAAAATAACGGAATCGAAACCTATGTCTTTCTCGGCCCCATACTTCCCCGCCTCACCGACTGGAAGAAAATCGTGCTCGCAAGTCGTCATTGCGCAGATCATTATATGTTCGAAAACCTCAACGCTTTCGGATCTCTCTGGTTTCCGATCAAAACATGGCTCAAGGAGAATCGCCCTGAATTATTAGCAGAGTATGAAAAAATATATTTCACCCCAAACAATTATTGGAAAAATATGGAAAAAGAAATCGCCGACCTCTGCCAAACGGAAAAACTAGGCTACGAAATTTTCTTCCATCACAAAAAAACAAACGGCTGACTTTTTATTTGCCTTAATATGATTTTTTCTATAATTGTTATGCCAGACCTTAACTAGCGCTTTATTTATATTATGCCCGCGGCATAGTAAATTTATAAACTTACATATCATAGATTCCGGCTCAGAGGCCGGAATGACATAAATTTCCATGATCAAAAAAAGAAAAAACGCAGCTTTTCTCCACGATTATCGGATAAAATCAAACTTATCCACCCCGTACCCTTGCCAACCTTTTATAGTCAGTGTATACTTCTAGAAAGCTCTAAAAAAAATAATCATTAAACCAAGAGATTATGAGAAACCAAAACAAAGGTTTTTCACCTGAGCTCCAGAGAGTCGCTTCTCCAGGATCAGACATTACCCGACAAGACGAAGAAGCGATGCGCAAAGAATTTGAGGTAATGCAGAAACTTGATTTCGCATTCATCAAAGAGATCGGGGCTTCCAACGCGGAAGAGTATATGATCAAGATTACCAGCCTGAAATTTGCCCAAAGAAGAAATTCCAAAAGCAAATAGAGGGCAATCAGAAATCTTGGGATTATATCCCTTCCTCCATGGCAAAGGCGAAACCAGAATGACGACTACGGTCGCTGTTTTTATTTATTCAAAACCCCAGAGCTTCCACATTTTTCCGGTTTGTTATCTTAATTACCTTAAGATAATATTTTTTATTCAAGATATGCAAAAATGGCACCGCTTACAATCTGAAATTGTTTATGACTCCAAACATTTCCGTGTCAAAAAAGATTTAGTAGAACTTCCCAACGGCGAGCAAAAAGAATGGACATATTGGGATGGTCTTGATTCGGCGATGGTCCTGGCAATGACGGAAGATAAAAAATTGGTAATAATTCGACAATATCGATACATGGTGGATGATGAAGTTATCGAATTCCCTTCTGGAAAAGCGGAAGGGGAAGAAAGTATCGAAGATGCCGCAAAAAGAGAATTCGAAGAAGAAACCGGTTATATTTGTATCGGAAAAATAATTAAGCTCGGGTCTTTTTACGAAACCTACGGGCAGTTAAACCGCAAAATACACCTATTTTTCACAGACAGCATAGCAAAGTCAGACCAAAAACTTAATTGCAAAGAAAAAGGTTTTGAAGATATTGAGGTGGTTATAATCGATTTCGAATCAGCCCTCCAGATGGCCTTAGAGAACAAAACAGTCGCGATGGGTTCGGCACTGGCAATTTTACTGTTTCAACAAAAAATAAAGAATAAAGAGATTGAGCCATAAAACAACAAACTTAACAAAAATTCATATATTACAAAAAAGATATCGCAAACAAGCGATAATTTTTGTTTTTATTACATCATGTTATAATAAACCCGACATATAATAATTAATTTTAAGAATATGTTAGATTTTGAATCTATTAGCACTTCAGAAAAAAAAGGTAGACCATTTGAAAGATGTGATGGAACAGAAGAGTATGGCGAAGATCCTGAAAAAAACGCATCGCCAGAAAATAAAGTTCCAGAAAGAGGATACTCTGTCGACTCTCTCAAGAATCCAGGGATTAATCCCTACGACGAAGAAACAAATGGTGAATACAGAAAACATCTTTTAAGGGCCAGTGAGCTATTAAACATAGTACTGGAAAGAAACCTCTTATCTGAATCAAAAATTATAGATTGGGCAGATAAATACAAGAAAACCGTAGATGCCGGAAGGGTTATTTCATTAAACAGCGAACTCGCAAAATCACTCCCAGCAAAATATATAGAACCTCAGAAAATAGATTTATCAGAAGGAGAAACGGAAGGATAGCGCAAATAATGGGTACTAACAATCTAAATAGAAGAAGAAGATAAACTCTCTAAAAATGATAAGCTGAAATATTAAACTGAAAGATACAATGAACGAAAAACTATTCAACTCAGCCTCCCAGTTCGCGCTCCCCTTTTTCACAATTTCAGGATTCGCCTTAACTAGCTTTAAATATCCCGAGTGGGGATTGGTTTTCGCTCTGCTTTCCCAACCTTTCTGGCTTTATTCCAGCCATAAGGCCTATAAAAACGCCGGACAAAGCGGGATCTTCGTTTCTTCTATAATCATGACTTTTGTAATTATTTTTGGAGTAATCAATTATTGGTTTTTATAATAACAAATTATGAAAATATATTTTGCCGCTTCGATTCGCGGTGGACGCGATGACAGAAAAATTTACGAGGATATCATAAAAATCCTTCAAAAGCACGGAACAGTTCTGACCGAACATATCGGAAATCAAAATCTTTCTGACGGGGGTGAATATGAACGCCCAGATGAGCTGATTTTCCAGAGAGACATGCAGTTTCTAGAAGAATGCGACATCGTTATCGCCGAAGTAACCACTCCCAGCTTAGGAGTTGGATATGAAATCGCAAGAGCAGAGCTTATGGAAAAGCCCGTGTTGTGCCTATTTCGCGAAGAGAACGGCAAACGCCTTTCGGCCATGATAGCCGGGAATAATAAGATTATAACGGAAAGATATGAGGATGCATCCGAAATTGACAGCTTATTCAAAAAATTTATAGCCTCATACAAAAATAAATAATCGCTAGACAGCGCTTATTTTTTTTATACCTCCTCTATGCAAAAATAGATTTATAAACAATTTGATAAAAACGCAAAAAAATTTTATAATAAGATTAAATTTGTCTTTCGCGTCTCTGCGCGCAAACCTAAAATCACTAAGAAACAAAAAATGAAAAATCGAGAAGGTCTGCTGATAGTATCTCTGCTATCGATCTTTATTTTTGTGCAGATTGCACTTCTTATCGGAATAAGGAAAGGACCTGAAATATCCTCTTTCCTGTCTACGAATCTATCCAATGCTGCAGATACATACATATCAACGGATAATTTAACAACAGACACTACGACCTACGATCGAACCGTGACCGATACGACAACGACAGATACCACGATTTACGATCGGACCACTATCGACACCACAAAAACCGTAACGGATACGACAACCACCGATACAACGACAGATACCGCGACCAAGGACGCAATTGAATATACGACTGACACGACGACAGACATCACTCGCACCACCGACACAATCAGCGTTGACGATACTTCAGTCACAAATGTAATAGAAAAAACCGACGAACTTATCGACAACACTGAAACTTATGTATTGCCAGATATAGAAAAAACTACAGAAGTCGCAACCACCGAGACAACGATTGCCACGGATCCACTTACGACAGACAGGACGACCGAACCTATAACCTATGACGATTCCCCAGAAACCGGAACTGACGCAATTTCTACAACCGAAGAGAAAGAGACACTACCGGAAACTATCAGTGCAGAAATCACATTCCCGACAACAACTACCGAAAGCTTAAATAGGGATGCGATAATCAATGAAACAAAAACCACCCCTGTTCCTATCACTTTTCCAGGTACGACGACTGAAACTCAAAAACCCCTACTCCTGGAAATAACTTTCGTCGATCGGATAATATCACCTCTCACACAAAGCTCAAGAATATGCGTCAACTCGAATCGACAAGTAGACAATGTACTTTATAGACTAGAGGGTCCGATTGCAAAAGCATACACAACTACAAAAGTTAACGAGCTTCTCTACTGTTCCTATATAGCTGTAGACAATCTACCTGATGGGCTATATACGCTTACTGCCATAGCAAAAAAAGATTTGGAAATAGCGAAAGTGATCGCGAAAACAGAAATAAAAAGACTTGAAACGACAAACACGGAGCCAAAAACGCTCTCCCTTACAGACAGAAAATGCATCGAGCTCAATATAGAAGACAAAATCATCTGCCAAGATACGATTATGGATTCATATAGCGAGAGAATCGTATGTCGAGAGTTTGATACAGTAAATTGCAAAAACTATCTTAAAGAAAACTATCTAGAGGAAATCATTTCTATACAGGAGCAGTACGAAAACATAAAAAATAGCGAGATAGAAGCCACCAGAGAAAACCTGGATGTCGATGGACTGGAAAACACTATCAGACAGGATGACAAAAACGGATCCGAACAGATCACGATGCCGATAGAAGAGAAAAATACGAATGTGAGAATCATACAAACCGAGGAAGGCATAATTCTGACAGAAAATACCCTTGTTCAAACCTCACCGATCTCGATCGCCGTAGACAGTGACAACGACGGCATCCCGGACGATATCGAAAAGAGAATCGGCACGGATCCATTCAACGCCGACAGTGACAACGACGGACATAAAGATATCGAAGAGATCCTGAACGGATACGATCCGCTAGGAGCAGCCAAGAAAGAAATTGAGCTTTCGCCTATCGACAAAGCTATCATCAACAGTCAGACCCTTCAACATCCGAAAACAAGCGGCATGGAAGATGAAAACTTTGAGGTAGAAAAGATTAACAATAAAACCAGCAAAAACGGAAATATTGAGACCGGTTATATCATTTCGGGAAAAGCCTCCCCTAACACCGTAGTGACTCTCTATGTATATTCAGAAATACCGGTCGTCACAACTGTCAGCACGGACCAATACGGTAACTGGCAATATGAATTCAGCAATACCCTGAAAGATGGGGAACACGAAATCTATGTCGCAGTCAACGATGATACCGGCAAAGTGCTCAGTAAAAGTAATCCCCTCAAATTCCTCGTACAGGAAGCAAAGGCTATCTCGGTAGAAGATGTTATCGGCTCTGATGCTGTGGAAACGAGAGAATCCGATAATATGATGAGATACTATTCCCTAGCCTCCGTAATACTGATCGTACTGGGCATCTTGGTTTTTATGGCATTATTAGTCGGTAGAAAAAACAATAAAGAAACAACGAAATGAAACTAAAACAAATTCTCATTGAGAACAGGGAAAAGCTACAGCTCATTTACGGTATATTTCTGATAGTTCTCATCCCATCATTGATCGCCTATAACACCCTGTCGATAATAAACCGATACAATAAGAGCATCGATGTCTCCCTGCAGCGGGAAGCCCTTGTTGTCGGAAGATCTATCTATGCTTCGCTCGAAGAAGACCTCGACAACCCCGAGAAGATGCAAAACCAGATTGACAGGATTTCCCAGAAAGGCACGGAGTTCGAAAACATCGAAATCCTGGTTCCGGAAGAAAAAGTTTTCAAGATCATAGCTTCATCGGAAGAATCCCGAATCGGAGAAACTATTGATTTCTATTATTACCAGACTGCATGGATCCAGCCGGACGGAGACGGGCTGGCAACAGACTCCCTCAAGCTTGCTGTCACCGGAAAAGAAAAAAATAAATCGATGAAATATGATCAGAGCGACCGCTTCTGGCTAGTCGCTCTGCCGATGCAAGACGAAAACGGAAACCGAAAAGCGATCCTATCGATGAAACTTTCCTCAAAGATAATCGACGATCTCACGAGCGATAATCGAAACACTTCCCTTCTTATCCTTATAACGACAGTCATAATCACCATCCTCTTCCTCTCCATAACAGTCAGGCTTTGGGATTATGTTGTGCTCTACAAGAAAATAAAAGAAGTTGATCAGATGAAAGACGAGTTTATCTCCATCGCTTCTCATGAACTAAGGACGCCTCTCACTTCGATCAAAGGATATACCTCTCTCATTATGGAAGGAACTTTCGGAAAGATTGAAAATGAAAGGATGAAAGATAGTATCAACAAGATTTGGACCTCCACAAACAGATTAGAAGGCCTCGTAGAAGACCTCCTGAATGTTTCGCGCATCGAACAAGGCAGGCTCTCCATCGACAACCAGAATATAGAAATCGAACCGGTCATTGAAGAAATCGTCTCTCAACTATCCATAACTGCCGAGCAAAAAGGACTGCAGCTTGTTTATGAAAAAGGTAAAGATGAAATGCCCAAAATATTCGCTGATCCGGAAAAAACAAGACAGGTCCTTGTAAACCTTATCGGCAATTCCATCAAATATACCGAAACCGGCAGCGTAATCGTCTCCTCCGAAATCCGTGACAGGAAAGCACGCATAAAAATTTCCGACACTGGCATCGGTATCTCCCCCGAGGCGCAAAAAAATCTCTTCCAAAAATTCTACCGCGTACAAACCGACAAAACGACTAAGATTCAAGGGACTGGACTCGGACTCTGGATTACCAAACAGATTATAGAACTTATGAAAGGGGAAATTTATATGGAAAGCATCGAAGACAAAGGAACGCAGGTCACGGTAGTTTTAAATATTGCGGATGATAAGAAATCATAATATTAAAAAACATATTATCTCGTAATCGTTAATCTAAAAAAATGGAAATCTTTCACTTGAACAAAAAAATGAAAAATGCGACTTCCCTCTCGAATATCGCCGGAGTTTATTGGTCATCGCGCGACATGGAAGGATTTTTCATCGGCAACCACCACTTCATTACCTTCGTCTATGAAAATGAAGAACAAGCCAAACGCATCACCGAAAAATGGGGTATCGAATATTTCAGCGAAGTCAACGACAAGAATCTGACCGTCTATTATTCGACTATGGGCGCAGGCAAAGGAGAAGAGACTGACTGTATAAAAATCAATTTCAACCCCGGCGCAGACAAGAAATCTATCCACGAGATTGCGAAGGAAGATAACACGAGCTATTTTTCCAAAGACTATGACTACCAAGGACATCGCACGCCCTACAATCTCGCCTCCCCCGCATTTTCCTCATATGAGGAACTTATGGATGCCATTTTAGAAAGAGTATCGAATTTCAACGCGCATTTCGATGCTGGCGACCGCGTGAAATATTCATTAGTAGATGAAAACTGCGCTTGCATCGTAAACTCAATCTTCAAAAGCTTAGGCTATTCTTCCAACGACCGCCAGGAGCTCGGAGAATTCTGGGGCGTAGACTGGGGCGAAGAAGACCTGATTTCCGAACGCTATTTCGAAAAATTATCACTGGTCGGAAACTCCAATACCTTGGAAATCCACTTACCGCAATGCAAATGGGCGGCAATCATCAACCCAGAACACAGAAGACATTTCAATTCAGTCGAAGAAGCCATCGCCCAAGGCTATAACGGCTGCCACTTCTGTCTAGATAAATACGACACGGACTGATTCAGCAACATCACATCTCTTCTTTTCCCCTCTCTTGGAGGGGAATTTTATTTTCTCTATATTTTTCGCTTTTAATGAATTACCCCGCCGCAAACGGACGAGGCATCTAGCAAAAATTTTATTTTATTCTTCACCACGAAGAACAAGTGATTGGGTCATGCGCGATATATGATTTTAACTAAAATTTAGTTTTTATATAATTTCAATAAACATTTCAAACATACAAAACTTATTTTCCTGCAACAAAAACCCACCTTTTGTCATCCCTGTACAAGTTAGATAATTCGCCGACAAAACACCCTGCAAATTTCATCTATACTAATATTTTTTTGTGTCATTCCGGGCTCCGACCCGAAATCTGCGTTATATTTCTTCTAATTTTAATATCGCACCATACTTAATTTTTCGTTCTATAAATACCGCAAAATAGTCTTAATTAATTCCAGGAGATAAGATATCCATGTAGCACACCACAGATTCCGGGTCAAGCCCGGAATGACAGATAAAAAAATAATCCGGCAAAAACTACCTAACCCATTTTATTTACCTAAACACTCAGATTTGCTAGAATAAAAAAGTAGCTTCCTTGATGAGGAGGCAATAATAATTCTTTATTCATATGAAAATCCGCAAGAAAAAACCATCTAAAATCAAAAAACTCCTAAAAATATTCCTTATTTTTTTCTTGGTCTGTCTTTTGTATTCTTTCATCGAACCTTATCTTATTGAAGAGAAAAAAACGATTATCCAAGATAGCGACATTCCGCAAAATTTCTCCGGCAAAAAAATCGTTTTTGTTTCCGACATACACCACGGAAAATTTTTTAGTGAGAAAAGGGTCGCCGACATTGTTAAGCGAGTCAATCGTCAAAATCCGGATATTATTATTTTAGGAGGTGATTATATATATGGAAATGATAAATATATAGAGCCTTGTTTTGAAGAATTATCAAAACTAAAGGCTCCACTAGGAGTCTATGCAGTAACAGGAAACCACGATGAATGGGAGAACTACGAACTAACAATGAAGAACATAATAAAAGCCGGTATTAGAATTCTCGACAACGATGCAGAATGGATCGAAATCGACGATGAAAAAATCCATTTGAGCGGAATCAGATGGAACTCTTCCAACCCAGATGCAAACGCTATTGTACAAAATATTCACGAAAGCAACTTCTCCGTCCTAGTCTCGCACGACCCCGGACTGGCAGAAGAACTCAATGTAAGCAACATCGACTTGATGCTTTCCGGACATAATCATGGCGGGCAGATGACCCTGTTCGGACTCTGGGCATTCTATCTGCCCTCTGGATATGGACAAAAATATCTGACCGGAATAGTTGAAAAAGGCGATACCAAAATCCTCGTCTCAAACGGAATCGGCAATACTTTTGTCCCCATGCGCTTCTTCGCCAGACCACAAATCAACATAATAATACTGGAAAAGTAGGAAACGATTTTAAACCGTTCTTTTTGTTAACCATTCCGACACGAATTATACGCAAGCATTCAAATTTTACCTAAGAATATGAAAATCAAGAACGAACAAATAAATATTGAGAGTCTGATACAAAACTTTTCCGACACTCTCCCCCATTTTCCCGACGGACGCATCGACTATACCGCCTCTGATAAAGCTGTCGTACTTACTTGCTTCGTAAAGTGCGAAAATAAAATTCTGCTTCTCAAAAGAAGCGAACGAGTGAGAGCTTATCAGAATATATGGAATACAGTCGCCGGATATGTGGACGAAATCGCACCCATTAAAGATAAAATCCTCGAAGAACTTCAAGAAGAGCTCGGAATTTCAAAAGAAGACATAAACAAAAAAGACATAAAAATTGGCGAAATATATGAATTCACCGATACGGAAATAAACAAAATCTGGGTCATTATTCCTTGCCTTGTCGCCTTTGGAAAATGCCCTATAATAAAATTAGACTGGGAACATACGGATTACAAGTGGATTAATCCCGAAGAAATCAACGATTTCTCCATAGTCCCTAATCTTGAAAAATCATTAAATAATGTCTTATAAAAATATGATTGAGATTGAAATCAGAGCCAAGATTGAAAACCCTGAAAAAATCAAGGTGGACCTAGAAAAGCTTGGCGCAAAATTTATCAAATCCCAAAAACAGATCGATCGCATTTTCGGACACAAACAGTTCCTGGACGAAAACAATATGATAATTGAAGGTGGTTTGAGCGCACGAATCAGAACAATCGATAATGTCAGCATTTTAGAATTTAAAGAAATATCACGAGAAAAAGGAGGAATGGAGATCGTCTCAAACTTGAGCGACGCAAATATCGGGATAGCATTTCTCACAAAACTCGGCTTTGAAGAAGCCTTTACTATAGCGAAGCAAAGAAATTTCTATTCCTATGAAAATCTTGAAATTGCCGTAGACGATGTAGAACAACTCGGCTATTTCATCGAAGTGGAAAAAATGATCGACTATGACGACGATAAAGACACCGCCAAACGGGAATGCGAAGATTTCCTCAAAAAACTTGGAGAAAACCTGGTCGTAGAAAAAAGAAAATACGGCGACCTTATGCAAGAAATGATTAACCAAAATAAACTATAAAAAATATGGAAACTAAAGAATTGCAACAAATTTGTGCCGAACTTACTGCGCGCATCGACGAAAAATATGAAATCGAGCGTGATCCGCAACTCGCCTTCGCACAATTGATCGAAGAAATCGGCGAATTGGCAGTTGATATCAACCGTCCCGCACTTCGTAATCAAGACCTTGATCAAGACAGCCTAAAACAAGACTTTGCAGACATTTTTCTGCTGCTGAGCGCACTCGCCAACATCTATGACATCGACATAGAAACAGCGATGCAAGAAAAAATAGAGATTTTAAAAGAAAGACACGAGCTGCAATAGACGATAAGTTTTCTACAGGTCAGATTTTTAATTACATTTCATCTACTATAAACAACTTCAAAAAAATGAAGATAAAAAAAATATTCACACTGACCGCAATGCTTTTAGCGGTACTTTTTACTGCTGAAAAAAATCAAATAGCGCTAGCAGAACCGATGAGTGTTCCAGCTTCACCAGCACTGATCCGGACATGCGTGATAGAAGCCACTGTCTTGGAGATAAAATCCTCCGACCTGACAAGATATTATGCTGTGAATCTAAATATAAAAAGCATAACCCCCTACGACCAGGAGAATGATATTGGATGCAATGATGAAAATTATGCCAAGCAGATCGAAGGAGCCGGACAGATTTTGTCCGCACAAGAGTTCGCCACTAACCCGATAGGAAAAGGAGATGAGATTGAAGGGATTGTGAGTTTCAACGGAGACGAACATATGGCTGGATATTTTTTGCGAGACATCCAGATAATCAAAAAATCAAACGCATCTGATAGCCTTTCCGATAACCAAGGGCAACCAACCCCGCTCCAGGAAGAAAGCGTTTATTTGGGATACATCCTATTCGCAATCGCTACAATTTTCACATTAGCCCTAATTGGCTATTCGCTGGGAAAGAAAAAATAATTTCAAGAAACAAGAAAATCTTCTCTTGTTTTCAAACTATCTACTATCAAAAAATAATCACCTAAAAATGGAAAAAACTGAAACAACTTACGATGTCGTGATTATCGGCGCCGGACCGGCAGGTCTTGCTTGCGCGACCGAACTTTCCAAAAGTAATCTAAAAGTTCTGGTATTGGAACAAAAAGATATCATCGGCCCCAAAGTCTGTGCCGGAGGACTGACCCGTAAAGACCTTGATCACATCAAAATCCCCGAACAAATACTAGATGTCAGATTCAAGAATATGACATTACACACCCCGCTCATACAAACGACGATAGAAAATGACAAAGACATGATTTGTACTATCGACCGCGAGAAATTCGCAAACTGGCAATTGCAAGAACTAAAAAATTCAAAAAATGTAACGATAAAAACGAGTTGCAAAGTTACCGGAATCGATAAGGAGAAAGTGACAATCGATAATTCATCGTCTTTCGAATATAAATATCTGATCGGAGCCGATGGATCTTTTTCTTGCGTCCGAAGATTTTTGGGTATCGAAACCAAAGAAACTGCCATCGCCATCCAATATATAATCCCAACTGAAAAATATAAAGAGCTGGAATTCTTTTTTGATTCGAAACTTTTCAAGACCTGGTATGCCTGGATATTCCCGCACGAAGGATATGCCTCTATCGGCTGTATGTGCGATCCCCGCTTTTTGTCCGCAAAAACTTTGCAACAGAATTTCGACAAATGGCTACGAAAAAACGACATCGATATATCAGAAGGAAAATTCGAAGGATACGCAATTAATTACGGTTATCGCGGATATAAATTCGGGAATATATTTCTAGCTGGCGATGCGGCAGGACTAGGGTCGGGACTAACTGGCGAAGGAATATATCAAGCGATTGTCTCTGGAGAAGAAGTGGTAAAAACTATCCTCGACGAAAAATATGAAGCCCCAAAAATCAAAGAATTGCTAGAAACAAAGCGCTTACAAAATCAAGCGATGAACGCTATTATAAAAATGGGTCCACTGCGCAACTTATTTTTCGCTGCCCTAATACCCGCCGTCAAAAACAAGAGATTAGTAAAACAGATATTAGAACGAGTGGCTTAAAAACATATAAAATTACCGCAAAAAAAACAGTGTTTTCAAAGCGCTGTTTTTGTTTATTATAAAATTTTAAAAAATTATATTTGTCGTGTGCCATGACAGGCCCCGACCCGGTATCTTCGTCATATTTCATTTTTATTTCAGGAGCCTCTGAAAAACTCTAAGAAAGATAATTTTTATCATCCCTGCACAAGTTACCTAAATCGCTGATAAATAATATATTTATAAATTCACCCCCTTTTATTTGTCATCCCGAGAGCCGTAATCGGCTGAGGGGTCTGGGGAAGATATCAGGCTTGAAAAAACATTGTTTTTATAAACATACCTTTCCATTAGTATCACAACTTCCCAGATTCCGGGCTCGCAGTGGCTCATTTCGGAATCGTACAAGTTAGATCCCCTCTTGTACAAGTTAGATAATTCATTTACAAAATCACATACGATTGTCATTGCGAGGAGGTATAATCCAAGTTTATCCCCGCGGAGGCAGGGACGGCAATCCTGTTATCTAGTTCACTAATGCGTTTGCAGGAGTACAGTTCTATTGGCTTGGCAACGGGATTGCCACGCTTCCCTGCGGTCGCTCGCAATGACATTTTATAGGTGATTAAATTCTTTGAAGTGCCTTAGAACAATGAAAGATAAGGTCCTATTAAAAAACTGTCAGCGAATTAGGTAACTTGTACAGGGATAACAAGGATTCATTTGAGTTTTAAACAAAAACTGCTAAAGAATCATCGAATTTATACAGAGCTGAAAAAACATAGGCTTTATTTCAAAAAGAAAATTCTAAAAAACTGACTTAACATAGCTTTAATATAATTATGCCCACTACTTCCCCAATTTCTCATAAGTCATCTTCTTGAGATCTTTCCACCAGTCGGTGAATTTTGTCTCGCGCATCACTTTTAATATTTCCTTTGCAGATTCCGTCTCCACCGCCGCTTCGACATTGGAAATCCACACTTGTACACTCTCATACCCCAATTCCAAATATTCTTTCGCCTGAAATGCCGCTTCCAGCCAATCAGCGTCTTGAGCGACAATACCCTCTTTGGTATCTCTTCCATCGTGTTCTCCCATATATTTTCTCCATTTCACTTCAATTCTTTCTCCCAGCCCCGCTATCTGCTCTTCAAAAGCCAGCTTCTCTGCCTCTTTTTTACTGAAATATCTCGCCCCCACCTTGTGCTGATCTCCCACTCTCGTCTCCGCATTATCATGGATTATCATAATCGCAGCAACTTTTTCTGCGGAAACAATCTCCTCGCCCGCCTTGTCATTTTCCATCTCCGCCAAGATGAAACCGATTTGAGCAGCACGAAGCGAATGCTCAGCGATAGTATTGGGATCTTTTACTCCCACCAAAGCAAACCCCCGATTTTTTTCGCGTTTAAGATGCCCCATCTCAAAAATAAAATTGACCACTTTTTTAATTCTTACATTTTCCATATCTTTTATATTAAAAATTCTATATACCTATCTTAACACAAAAAATGTCCAAAATCCAAGAAAATTACCCATTTATAGAAGATTTTGTCAATTTTCTTGCCATTTTTTATTTTTTATTGTAACATACAAGCAGTGTAAGTTTTTTAAGGGTTTCTTTAGTTTTAGTTTTTTGCTTAATCGTGTTTATATCGAAAATCCAAAAGCTACAGTTCGAAAGTCCCCCCAAAAGGTCGTCTTACACATTTATCAAACATCATTGAAAAGAAACATGGCAAAGAAATTATATGTAGGTGGAATTCCTTACAGAGCCACCGAGGATGAAATGAAGGACTTTTTTTCTGTAGCAGGAAATGTAGAATCTGCAATCATCATCATTGACAGGATGTCAGGTAGATCAAAAGGATTTGGTTTTGTTGAAATGGCAACCGAAGAGGAAGCCCAGGCAGCTATCGAAAAACTGAACGGCGCAGAAATGGGCGGCAGAACGATTACTGTCAGCGAAGCCAGAGAGAAAAAAGAAGGATTTAAGAGTGACGATTCCGGATTTGGCGGAAACGACCAATTCTAAAACCTTTTAGATAAAAGCGAAAAACGAGGGGCTATCCCTTGTTTTTTGTTTGGCAAGATGCTAGAGTATGGAAAGCACAGCAATCGTCGACTTTCTTGTTTAAACGACTTTCAACGATGCTAATTTAAATGTGATAAATCATTAAAACTATTTTTATGCTCATAGACGAAGTAAGAATTAAAATTGCCGCAGGGAAAGGCGGAGATGGCTGCGTTGCCTTTGACAAGAGCAAAGGAGGACGCGGACCGACCGGCGCCAGTGGGGGGAGGGGCGGGAGTGTTTATATGACCGCCACCTCGAATCTGACCGCGCTCAACAAATTCCGTTTTAAAAAAGAATTCCCCGCCGAAGACGGAAAAGACGGACAAAATCGGCTATTGGACGGCAGGAGCGGAGAAGATCTGATCTTGCAAGTTCCAATAGGGACTATCGCACACAATCTTGATACTAGAAGAGATTTTGAGATTTTGAAACCTGACGACAAAATCCTCTTGGCAAAAGGCGGAAAAGGAGGGAGAGGAAACTGGTTTTTCCGATCATCCACCAACACCACCCCTAAGGAGTGGGAACAAGGTAAACCGGGGCAGGAATTCAATATCACCCTAGAGTTGAGACTCATCGCCCAGATAGGACTTATCGGTTTTCCAAGTGCAGGAAAATCAAGCCTGCTCAATGCCATAACAAAAGCAGAAGCAAGAGTTGCAGCCTATCCATTTACCACGCTGGAACCTAACCTGGGAGATTTCTACGGACTTATAATCGCCGACATCCCGGGACTTATCGAGGGAGCGTCAGAAGGCAAGGGACTAGGTACAAAGTTCCTGCGTCACATCAAACGCACTAATATCTTAATCCATTGCATCTCAGCGGAGTCAGAAGACCTCAAGAAAGACTATGAAATCATCCGAAGCGAACTTATAAAGTACGCTCCAGAGCTCAAAGAAAAGAAAGAATACATCTTCTTAACCAAGACCGACCTCGTGGATGCAAAAGAAAAAGCGAAAAAACTGAAAGAACTCGAAAAGATAAATCCGGACATTCTACCGATATCTATTTATGACTACGATGAGATGGAAGAAGTAAAGAAATTGCTACTTGAGATCAAGAACGACTTGAGAATATGACATTGTTTCCAATATAACAAAAAAACGCCCACAAGGCGTTTTTTTATTTTAAAACTTTCTTATTCTAATGGACATAAATCGGTGTTCCGATTTCAGCCCAATCGAAAACATATTTTGCAGGACCGATGCCGAGACGAACACACCCATGGGAAACTTTCGTTCCCAGATGTTCCTCTCCCTCATGATAACCGCTCGGCCAATAAGGAAGTTCGTGGATAAAATAAGGGCCATAAAAATTCATACTGTATGGCATCCATAATTTATATTGATTAGACCAATGATTGACCTCTTTGCTTCTCACCGAAAATTCTCCGAGCGGGGTGGGCATTCCGTATCTTCCAGTAGAAATCAAAAACTCATTCACCTTCAAACCGTCCTCAAAAATTGTCATAACCTGATTTGATATGCTGATATCGATATATTTTCCCTCTGCTATATAAGGTACAATTTCAATCTCTTCCTGGACCTGCGAGCTCTCAGGCACGATGTATTTATTCTCGGAAAGTTCTATTTCACTGAAGCCCAGATAATCAGCACCCGAAACATCCAAGGCACCGCCAGACCCTTCTTCGGTATAGAATATGAAAATTTTTCCATCCAACACCATCCCGCTTATCCCCCTGACTCCACTCAGAATCACTTTATATTTCTGTTCTGGAATAAATTCGGAATCCGCAGAAATCGACAGAGTCTTATGATCTTCAGAAAGGTTAAAAGAAAAATCCACCTCTGGAATCATACGGATATTTTCTTTCTCGACAGAAATCACTCTCTGATTGAATACAATTTCTACCTGTTCACTCGTATCTATCTGCTGCGAAGTCACCATCTCCGCCTCCAATGCAAAAACATCAAAAAAACTGAGTGTCATAAAAGCAAAAAGGAACAAACATACAGACAACGAAAAAAATCCAAAACGCTTCTTCTTTTTTATCGAATAATTATTAGGGACAATCGGCATTTGGATATTTGATAAAATAAAAAGGCGAAAATTCTTTCACCCTGCTTATATTATAGCATAAAAATACCTCTATAGCAAATCGGAGAGATCAGTGTCTTTCTCCCGCCCTATCGAAAACAAAAAACTTCAACAACCTCGTATTTCCCTCTCGTATAAATTTCCCCTCCAGCGAAAAAATGTGTTGCCTCCAGAATTATTATGCTCGCCTTCGGACGGGATAGTTTCTCGCCACCTTTCATCTCCACCAAAGGAATCTCTCCGAAAAGCCAATAATTTCTTTGATCTTTTTTTGAGAAAATCATAGATTTCCCCCGCTTTCATATTTCCAGGAATGCATTCTTCAATCTTCCTATTCCCTTTTTCATATTACGAGATGTCCCTAAGCGCCAAATCAGGATTAAATTCGACTTTTATTCCCATGCTATTAAACTTATCTCTTTTTATCATAGCAGTTTCATCTTCTTGCCACCACCACCCCCCAAACGCTTCTTGCGCCGGCTTTCTTAAGCTCTTTTGCACACTCGTTGAGAGTTGCAGAGGTGGTGCAGATATCGTCCACCACTATAATATTTTTATTCTTCACCTCCTCCGACCGCGTGCAGCAAAAGGCGTCACCGATATTTTTTTTCCTCTCTTCACCATTCACGGTCTTGCTTTGAGGCTTGGTATTTTTCACGCGTACTAAAATATCTTCCCTAACCATAACACCGAATTTGTCGGCAATACCACGAGCAAGCAGCGCGGACTGATTAAACCCCCGCCAGTTATATCTTCTTTTGTGGAGTGGGACTGGAATCATCACAGTCTCCTCTTTTTGATTTCTTTCCTCGTCCGTGTATATACCCTCCTCGTCTTCTTTCGCAAAATCGATAAGCAGCATATCTTGAAAATCTCCGAATTCTTCCGCTTCCAAAACACTCTTCCCTATGATTTCTGAAAGAGGAAAATAAATATCTCGAAAGAATTTGAATTTGAAATCATGGACAGTTTTCTCGACCAACTTATCGTAATGAGCCGCCACCCATAACCCATCCAAAAAGGTTTTATCACGACAAAAAAAATGCACTTTGCCGCCTTCACTTTCCTTTTCACATAAAGGACAAACTTGTTCTTTGCGAAAATTAATTTTGGAGAGACACTCGGAGCAGATCCATCTCTCCCGTGCCGGCAAATCCTCCCAATTCTTTCCACACTTAAAACAACGAATCGGAAAGATTATGTCTAAAAAATATTCACAAATTGAAATAAAAAAATTTCGCATTTTTATATATTATTTCCTCTATTGTAGCAGAAACACCGGAAAAGATAAAATGTAATCTTGCATTTTGTGTATTCACATTTTGGACCAGACCTTAGAGAATGCATGAATGCGGGAGAGAACATGACCCATAATATAGAAACCTCTGAAAAAATCTAAAAAAAATAATTTTTGTCATTTCTGTACAATTTAGAAAATTCGCCGACAAAACACCACATAAATTTCATCAATATTATATTTTTCATGTGTCATTCCGGCCTCCGAGCCGGAATCTGTGTTATTTTATGTTAACACCTTGTGTCCCGAAATGAATAAAATGTTTCACGATATTTTTAAGGTCTTAAGACGAAGCACGGCGCGATAAATTATATTTAAAAGAAATCTATCGCAAATTCCGGGTCAAGCCCGGAATGACATACCTCCAAAAAACTATTAAGCTAATAAATTATAGTAACCTCTAAAAACTTTAAAAAATATAGCTTTGTCATCCCCGTGGAGGCGAGAATCTAGGATTATAGGGAAACGATAAATTTAAAAATTGATATTCTTTAGTTTTTCATAGGTTTTTATAAATGTTATATCCGATTGATTCACGACCTTTCAGTTATGGTCCAAGGATACAAATGCGGGGATGTATTTATTTTTAACCAAAAAACAGCAAAAATCGCTTCTGCTGTTTTTTTATCTCAAAAAAGCTTTAGCGACTATTTTTCAATCAATAGTTTGCCGCCCTTTAGGATAATCTTAATTTTATCACCTTTTTTAACCTCATCTCCTACGATCTTTTCTGAAATTAGATCTTCTACCATCTCTTGCAAATTGCGTCGGACGAGCCGCGCACCTTCATTGGAATCGAAACTTTTTTCAGCGATAAAATCAAGAGTCTTATTGTCGATACTTATCTTTATCCCTTGCTTATCAGCCAGCCTATTCTGTAACTCGCCAAATTTATTCTTCAAGATAGTCCGGATATCTTTCCTGCTAAGAGGATTAAAAACCAAAATCTTATCGATACGGTTCAAAAACTCAGGACGAAATTCTTCCTTGAGATTCTCGATGACATTCTGTTTTGTCTCGATATACCTTTCTCTCGCCTCATCTTTCTCATTCTCTTTATTTTTATCTTCGTCAGACAAAAATCCCCAACTCGCCCCATCTGTCAGTTCGTCAGTCCCCAGATTGGAAGTCATCACGATAATGGTATTTCGAAAGTCCACCTTATGTCCCGCCGCATCCGTAAGTTCTCCATCCTCAAAGATCTGGAGCATTATATTAAACACATCGGGATGAGCTTTTTCTACTTCATCAAAAAGCACGATCGAATAAGGATGCAGACGGACCTGCTCAGTCAGCTTGCCTCCTTCCTCGAAGCCTAAATATCCCGCCGGCGCGCCCACCAGACGAGAAACATTATGACGCTCCATAAACTCACTCATGTCCACCTTGATAAGAGCCTTCTTGTCCTTATAGAGCTCCTCCGCCAGTGCCTTAACCAGTTCAGTCTTACCCACTCCGGTCGGACCTAGAAACATAAAAACCCCGATCGGACGGTTTCCATCAGCAATACCGGAACGGCTCCTGCGAATCGCGCGCGACAGGCTCTCAATCGCCTCTCTCTGTCCGACAACCCTTTTTTCGAGATCCTTTTCTAAGTCCATCAATTTTTCCCTTTCTTCCTTCAAAAGATCATTAACCGGCACTCCCGTCATCTGCTTGATGACTTCACCGATTTCTCGCTCCGTCACAGGAACTTTGATTTTCGTCGCATTTTCCTTCTGCTGAAGTTCGTTCATCTTCTTTATCTCTCCCCGTACTTCCTCCTCTTCTGTCTTTATCTGGAGAGCCTTCTCATATTGTTCACTTTCCACCTCCCCCTCTTTTTCCTCTTCCAATTCATCAGCCCTCAACCTGAGCACCTTGATTTCCTTGAAATAATTCTTGTTACCATATTTACTCCGAATCAACGCCGCCGCTTCATCCAAAACATCCAGCGCCTTGTCCGGCAAAAACCTATCATTGATAAATCTATGACTTAAATCCACCGCAGCATCAACCGCAGCATCGCTTATCGTAAGATTGTGATGCTTCTCATAGAAACTCCTAACTCCAAAAAGGATCTTCTTTGCCTCTTCAACCGTAGGCTCCTCAACCAAAACCATCTGAAATCTCCTGTCCAAAGCGGCATCCTTCTTGAAATGTTTGCGGTATTCATCGATCGTAGTCGCACCGACGCAAGAGATTTCTCCGCGCGACAACGGCGGTTTGAGAATATTAGCCGCATCCAGACTCCCAGCGCCACCGGTATTACCCGCACCGATTATAGTATGGATCTCATCTATGAACAAAATCACATCCGGATCGTCCTGCGCCTCGGCAATCACATCTTTGAGCCGCGACTCGAATTCCCCGCGAAAAACCGTCCCCGCAATCATAAGCCCGAGGTCAAGAGAATAAATTTTCTTTCCCGACAGATTGCTTGGCACATCCCCGTCATTTATCTGCTTCGCCAGACCCTGCACGATTGCCGTTTTTCCCACTCCCGGCTCACCCACCAAGATCGGGTTATTCTTGCTCTTACGACTGAGAATATTCACAACCTTCGCGATTTCCTCTTCCCTACCGATTACCGGATCAAACTCCCTCTCTTCCAGTTCCTCATTTATATTCACACAAAAAGCTTCCAAGGCAGATTGTCGCGGCGCGGACTGCATACCCAGAATTCCCTGCGCGCCCATATCGTTCATATTTCCCGGCATCTGCATCCCCGAAATTCCCAAAATCCCTCCCTGCAAATTATTTTTGGAATTTTCAGAAATTTCTACGATTCCAGAAAAACGAAGAGAACTTTCCAGCGTCGCATCTAATTTATCTCTCAAGTTATTAGGATTGATCTTCATCGATTTGAAAATCTCGCTCACTTTCGAATCGCCACTCTCCAGAATTGCCGCGAGTAGATGCTCCGTACCGATATAGGAATGGTTATAACGATTAGCGCACAACGCCATTTTCTGAAAAATCTGCTTGAGATCTTTAGAAAACTTCGCTGTCCATTTCTTCGTCTGAGGAAGTTTCTCGATTCTGCTCCGCAGCTCTTGAATATCAAATTTCTCCTCACCCAACATATTGGAGCCGAGACTCCCCTCTTGAGAAATTATACAAAAAAGAACATGTTCCACACCGATTTCCTTATGCGAAAAATCCTGCGCCATCTCTTCGGCCACTTTCAAAACGCCCTTGAGATGAGCCGTAAATTTGCTCTCAATATTTTTTGGAAATAAACTCATAATATTTGTGATTACATCGATTTAAACGCATTTTAAGTATACGATTTTTTCACGCTTCAAACAAGCGTCACGAAAGACTATTCTAACACAAATAAGCATTTAGTAAAGCGATTCTCTGAAAAACTTTGGAAGATATTGTTTTGTCATTTTCTATATGAATCGGATAACCTGTTAACAAAACGCCATATAAATTTCATCCATACCAACTTTTCCGTGTGTTATGCCTATATAAGCCACCTAATTCGCTGATAAAATAATATATTTATGGACTCAACCCTCTTGTCTGTCATCCCCACATAAGTTAGATAACCTGTTAACAAAACACCATATAAATTTCACCTATACCGAAATTTTTATGTGTCATTCCGGGCTCCGACCCGGAATCTGCGTGATATTCCGTTTTTACGCTACTATAACACTTAATCGCTATACTTCTTGGATCCCAAATATTTCGCAGTAACGAAATTCCGGAATAACAAATACTGAGTTTTTACCTTGACATAAGAGAAAATATATATTACACTGCGAAGTCGCTTTCTTAAAATTTTATCTGAAGATTTTTAGACGGAAATATTTATGTTTAAAAATCTTCAGATACAAGGAGGAAGGAATTAATGAACCCAAAAATAACAAGAAGAAAAATAAAAAGCGGATTAAAAGAAGCTAAAATAAAGGAGTTACTATTTATACTCCTCCGCATTATAGAAAGAAAAAGGGGGGAAGAACGAAATCATTTAATAAAAAGAGCGAAGCAAGAGATAGGAGCTATTTTTTTCTCTAATAAAACAATCTTCATCTGGGTTGAGAATCCAGAAATAAGAGAGGAGCTCTTTACAAAAATAGAAACAAAAAGAAAAATTATAAAGGGCCAGGGACCCGAAGTAGGAGGATTATTATTAATAACATTTGAAAAGGAAGTTTCCGAGCAAGATATAGAAGATCTGCTCGCTTTTTTTATTTCCGACTTAACGAACGCCTTCGTCGACATTTATTTTTTAACTTCGACAAGGAATCATTCTAATAACGGCTCTATTCGTAGATTCACAACCTCAGATAAAAGACTCTGGCCAAATCTATCTTAGTAAATCAAAAATGCTTTTAGGGAGAAAAAAAGACAGTCCTTTAAACTTAAAAAGCTGCGGGGTTTATTTTTTTATTCCCCTAATCTGGTATAATTAAAGTATATTTACCATATATTCTTTAAACCTCTATCTAAATGCCAGAAGAAAAAACTAAAAATGACGCCCTTAAATTTGCGATGAAATTGATCGGGCTTCGTAGAAGATCTGTTTTTGAGATTGAAACTAGGCTCAAGGAGAAAGGATTCGAAAAGCCGCTCATAGAGGAAACGGTCACAGAGCTTTATAGATTTAAATATCTTAACGATGAAGCCTTCGCTGAAAGCTATATCAACGACCGCATCAATTTCCGTCCAGCGGGAAAGTTTGTCATCAGAAATGAACTCAAGAAGAAAGGCTTGAGCGAGAAAATAATCGAAGAAAAACTAGAAGAACTGCTTAGTGATGAAAAAGAATTGGAAATGGCCGGAAATCTGCTTCAAAAAAAGATAAGAACCATAAATTCGCAAGACCCCCAGAAAATCCGTGGCAAGATTTTATACTTCCTCAAATCCCGTGGCTTTTCGCAAAGCACTATTAGCCAAGCGATGAGAAATAAGCTAAAATTAGACGAACCTATAAATTACGAAGATTATTAAAAATATGCAAAAAAACAAAAAAGGGCTGCTTCTCTTCATAATTATCACAACAGTTCTCCTAATTCCAGTTGCCATCGTTGCGAGATTCAATCTGATTTATCAAAACACCTGCTTCCCGCAAGTTTCGCTCAATGGATACAGATACCTGGAAATTACCAGAGAAAAGGCACAAAAAACACTGGAAGATAAGATTGCCGCTGCCTACCCGCAAGGAATGGAACTTTCCTACGAAAATCAAACTTTCATAATTCCCCTCTCGGAAATTGGCGTCCAGATAGACGCGGGGAAATCCACGGAAAAAATATTTTCTTATGGGCATCGGGAAAATGTTCTGACAAGCCTTGCTGAGCAAATCGCTCTTATTAAAAATGACATCGACTTTAAAAACGAGCTTGCCTATTCTGATTTCTTGATCAGGAACAGTAAACTAGAAGAAATTTCTAAGATAGAAAACCCGGTACAAAACTTTTCTTACGAATTCGACGGTGAAGACTTCCAAGCCGTCCAACCGAGCGAGGGCCTTGTGATTAACGAAGACAAACTCAAATCAGACATAGAAAAAAATCTTCTTACGCTTAAAAACGATGCTATTACTATCGAACTCGTCATTGAAAAACCGGTAATAACGAAAGATGATAAAAAAGATGTAGTGGAAAAAGCTAAAAATCTCATCGAAAGGCAAATAGCGCTAACATACGATTCATCCTCCTGGGAAGTGACTAAGGAAGATTTCGGTAAATGGGTTGATTTTATTCCCCAAAAAAATGGGAATGGCTATGAGCTCCGTCTCGCTCCTAGCAAAGAACGGATAGAAGACTATCTCGTATCGCTCGTTCCTCAGGTAAATAGCGAACCAGTGAATGCCCAGCTGGAATTCAACGAGAACAGGATAGGAGTCTTTGCCCTCAGTCAGGAAGGCATCCGACTCAACACCGAACAAAGTGCCAAAAAAATCGGTGAAGAAATTTTTAAAGACGAAAATTATACAAAGATAGAGGCAGCAGAAGAGAATTCTCAGGAAGATTCAAGTGAAAATTCCGAAGAAGCGGACAAAATTGATCAAAACAAAATTGTTATTGAACTTATTACCGAAAAAGTGCAACCGGAGCTCACTACGGAAAATATAGACAATATGGGAATCACTTCCCTGCTCGCCACTGGAGAATCGAACTTCTACGGCTCGACTAAAAGTAGAAAACATAACATCGCGGTCGGAGCCAGTAAATTTAATGGCATTCTAATCGGACCGGGCGAAGAATTCTCCTTCAATGATGCTCTGGGAAATGTCGGGGCTCAGGAAGGTTATCTCCCCGAGCTGGTTATAAAACAGGGAGCGACCGTGCCGGAATATGGCGGTGGGCTCTGTCAGGTTTCGACAACCGCATTCCGTGGCGCTGTTGCATCCGGGCTGGAAATCACTGAACGAAAAAACCACGCTTATGCCGTGAGTTACTATTCCCCACAGGGAACCGACGCCACTATCTATCCACCACATCCCGATCTCGCCTTCATAAACAATACACCTGCATACATTCTCATCCAGACTCGAACATCCGGAAACAATCTTTACTTCGACTTCTACGGCACCAATGACGGACGCAAAATAGAAATGGAAGGACCGGTCGTCTACGAGCGAGGTGCCGGCGGAGCGATGAAAACCGTATGGACGCAACGAGTCTACGACAAAGATGGCAATCTCTTTTTGGAAGAACCTTTTTATAGCAACTACAAATCGGCAGCGCTATATCCTCGAACTAACCCCTTACAATAAACGCGATGAACAAAAAAATAATCCTAGCATCAGGATCAGAGGCGCGTAAAAAACTTCTGGAAAATATCAAGCTTGGTTTTGAAATCGAAAAAAGCGACTTTGAGGAGATTATGGATAATTCTATTCCTCCAGAAAAACTCGCCCAAGAACTAGCACTCGGAAAAGCACGCACCGTTGCAGCCAAGCACCAAGAGGCTATTGTCATCGGAGCTGACTCCTTCGTGATACTCAACGGCGAATATCTCGGAAAACCACATAGCACCGAGGAAGCACGCGCAATGCTTCGCAAGATAAGCGAACAAAAACAAAATTTCGTGACTGGCCTAGCGGTCATAGACACGACTAACGGCACCACTTTAACTGATTTTGACATGAGCGAAATCTGGGTCAAAAAAATCACCGATGCAGAAATAGAGGATTATATCAAAACAGGAGAGCCTTTCAGCAAAGCAGGAGGATATGCGATTCAAGAAATCGGCTCGATTTTCATCGAAAAAGTATGTGGCAACTATACCGGAATCGTGGGGCTGCCTATCAACAAGCTCTATGACATTCTAAAAAGTATGGGAGTAAAAATAATCTAAAATAGACAGAATATCCAGCCTCTTGATATTTTTGAAATTGTGGTTTATAATTTCACAGTAATTGTGCAAAATGTTATTTTGCCCTTGTAGCTCAACTGGATAGAGCGCTTGGCTTCGGACCAAGAGGTTGTGGGTTCGAATCCTGCCGGGGGCACATCGGGAACTATAGCAACTATCGAGCACTCGACTTGCTTTTTTCATAAATTCCTGTACAATACTACATTGTGAAACACAAACGCCCGGGTCGTTAGCTCAATGGTAGAGCAGTTGCCTCTTAAGCAATTGGTTGAGGGTTCGAGTCCCCCACGACCCACACAAGAACGCTAATAATTATTTCCATTTAGCTCCCCTCGCTCGAAGGGCGGGGAGGGGGTGTTATTAGCCTTTTGTTTTCAAAAACTTTTATGGTGGCTATAGTGTAGCGGTAACACTAGAGGTTGTGGTCCTCTCATCCAGGGTTCGAATCCCTGTAGTCACCCACCGTCATAAAAACCGCTTTTTCAAGCGGTCTTTATATGCCCTAGTCTGAGAGATATTGACATTTTATAAATTTTGATATATAATCATAAGTTACAATAAGTAACAAAAATAAAGGAGACTAATCTTTGGAAAATAAGAGTTTTTATCTTGGAATGAACCTCCCCGCCGCAAGCGGACGGGGTATCAATTGAATTTTATTTTATTCTCGCCCCAAGGGGCCGGGGAATTATACCCGATAGAGATTAATCCTAGTTTTATTTGTTGTTTTTTGGACAGGATGCATAGAAGAAGGAAACGCAGAGAAAAAGACAATTGAAATGTCTTTGACTGAATATAACTTTATCGGAATAATCAACCATGAAGCCATATTTATCAAGGCAGATTCTGAAGAAGAGATTACGATATCGCTAAATAAATATAACTTTATTGGAATCGAAAACGGTAAAGCCATATTTATCAAGAAAGATCCTGCGGAAGTTGAACAAACTTCTCAGCAACAGGAAGAAGAAAAGATGCGAACAGAAGATGTCACCATCTTATATGAAAAGTGGCTGGATGGATACATCGAAAAAGGAGGGATCCCTACCCACCATTACGACTATCCTTTTGAAAGACTCGCTGGGCAGTTTCAAATCGCTCGAGATGGTGACGTAATCGATCCGTTATTCGGCTCACAGTCGAAAGTATATATTATTCCCGAAGAAGTAAATAACATTACCATAAACGGCTTAGGACATAGCGAAGTGCTATATATGGAAAATTATACTGCAATAAACGGCGATTTCATTCCCGTATGCAATGACCTAAAATCTCCTAGCGGAAATACAAAGGTAAATGCCGTCTTGGAAGAAAATAAAAAAGCAGCAATAGAAGAAGACGAAAAATTTCGCGAAGAGATGAGAAAACAGGAAGAGGAATTTTTGAAAAAGAATCCGGATAAGTAAGCGTATAAGCAAAGACATATAAATACAACCGTAGCTACATCAATCAGATGTAGCGCTTTTTTATAAAAAATATCCTGAACTCATTGTCTGGATTATATCTCTCGTTTTACACCATTCCCAAGTTCTGAACGCGTCCAGTAGTGGACCCTGGGTACTTAAAAACCGCTTATATAAGCGGTTTTTAATTACAACAAAATCAAAATATAGTATGTAGACCGAGATTCATTTCTTCTCCCAGTCAATGTGATGCACTGATTACACTATTTCCCCGCCAACTTCTTTCCGACGACTATCATTCTATTGCTATTTATATCCAATTTCTCCCCCTGATAATTACCATAAACTTTGAAAATAGAAAATCCCGCGTCAGCAATCTTCTTTTCTAGCTCAGGAAAGGCATAAAACCTAACCCTCTTCTTGCCATTCTTTTCTTTCGCGGTTAACTCCATTTTGAGGATATCAAAATCAAATGGCGCATCAGGATGCTTCTCGAGATAGAAAATCAGCCTGAAAACATTATCGCTGTCT